>ULJA01006722.1_pt1 | contig 12937 bp, 8 predicted proteins | sample 1950791 | NCBI WGS metagenome assembly ULJA01 (sample SAMEA4835463, study PRJEB28245) | human gut metagenome | biome: gut microbiome; material: fecal sample | place: Denmark | collected 2008 | reverse complement strand
GCAGCCCATGCCCACGCCGCTGATTTCCTGCCCCGCAGCCAGCTCATTTATCATGGCGGCTATGGACTCCGTTACCGCCGCCGCGCCCGCCTCGGCGCGGGTGGGGCAGGAACTCTGCCGGAGGATCTCTCCGGTTTCGCTGACCACGGCACCTTTTATGTTGGTGCCGCCTAAGTCGATGCCGATGTAGTTCTTCATGGTCACCTCTCTGAAGTTTAACTTGTTTTCGCTGACAGATGCCATGAGCAGGCGCCGGAGCTACTGTCCGAAGGCTTCATACAGCGCATAGGCCAGAAAGCCCGCACACGTCGCAAATGCTTCGCCCGTTCTGCATGCGCCAGTGTATTCATCCACGCTTTCGCAGGCAAAGCCATTATCCATTTCGCAGCGCAGCAAATGTTCCCTTGCCGCTTCTTTTCTATCGGAAAGCATGCTGTTTGACAGGCTAAGGATCCAGGGATGCGGTGCATGGGGGCAGCCGATCTCCGCAATGGGGCAGCCGGCAAAGGAGTACGGATAATCCTCTCTGCGGATGACGGAGGCCGTATGCTGCCAGACCGGATCGTCCGGCTCGCAGAAGCCGTAGTGCGGGAGCAGCAGCAGGCTCCCGGGCGGTTCATCATAGATGTCCCAATTTCCGGCCAAGTCCACAGACCAGGCGAATATATTCCTGCCGTCCTTTTCAAAAACGCAATTTTTCAGGATCGCCTCCCTGACCGACGCTACCTCTCCGATCAGGAGCCTAAGCCGCTCCTCCGGCCAGACGCCCTCATACAGCTCCGCAATTTCATGGAGCGCACACCACACGAGGACATTATCATAGGTGATATAAGGATAGGTGCGCATGTCGTCGGTAGGCAGCAGGAAGGTTTCATACAGTGCCACGGCACTGTGCCGCTTCGTGCGCAGCCTTTTGAGGATATACTCCACGCCCTCCTCCACGAAGGACTTGCGAACGTAGTCCCTGTTTCCGGACTTCTGCACATATCTATATAGCGCCAGGATCGGCGCGCACAGCTCATCCAGCTCAAAGCCCGGCTCCAGAACTGTGCCGTCAATAAACCGACTGTGGACGCCCACATTGCGGATCTGGCGGGTGAAAACATAACGCAGCATTTGCTCCGCGATCTCCTCATCCATCATCAGAATGGACGGAAAGCTCCATAGTAGACTGTCCCGATCCCAGTACGCCGCGCTGACATAGTAGCGGGGGCTGCGGGACGTAACGAGGACGTACTCCTCGGTATCCAGCGTCTTCCCGCTCCCGAAGAAATAGCTGAAAAACAGGTTGCGGTTCAGCTTATCCTCCAGCGCGGCATCAACAGCGTGCCGCGCTCTTGCCTCCAGCCACTTCTTCGTCCGCCCCAGCAGGTGGTCGAAGCTCTGGCGAAACAGTTCCTTTGCCGAAGTTGCGGCTGCCACCTCGTCGTAGCCCAGACCGAACCAGAACTCGGAGGTCTCCGGCTTCTCATCACACTCCCAGGATGTCCACAGGCGGTATGAAACGCAGCCGTCCTTTTTTTGAAACTCATACCTGTATCTGTCCTGCATCCAATCCTCAAACAGCAATGGCGCAAAGGAAAACAGGGATATGTTGGGACGAATGTCCATGCAGTAGATATGATTCCAGTTGCTTCTATACAGGTTTTTCTCGGCTAAGATCTCCTTGCTTTCGTTGACTGAATGGAGCGTTTTTCCCCAGCAGCCGCGAAGTCCCATCTCCCAGCGGTGCTCCTGTGTGGCGCCCTCCAGCCAAAGCCGGCAGCAAAAGCCCCGCTCGTCCAGCGGCGCCAGCAGCATGCCATGAAGCGTCACATCGCCGAGCCGAGCCGTGTAGGACGGGATCCAATGGGACTCGTATGTCCATTCCAGATCCTTCAGGGCAAGCTCCTCTCCGTCCCGCACAACATACGGCTGCAGAAAAGGAGCAGTTTCGCTGCCGCGCATTTCCAAAAGTCCCTTTGCGCCCATATGGAGAAACGTGATCCCCTCCAGCGCTCCGTCTATGGCTCGGATCGTTGGGAGAGATATGTATTCATTGCCCGTTACAAAATACTTCAAGTATTGTTTCCCTCCTTTCTTTATTCGCCGGTAATACCGACCTTTTCAATGCTTTCAACAAATTGCTTTTGCATGATGATATACAGCACCAGCAGCGGCAGAATAGACAGGAATGTACCCGCAAGACTGATGGCCTCGTTCACGGTGCTGTGGCTGCCGGTAGTCCCATAGAGGTTGGTGTAGGACGCGGCAAAACTCCCCAGTTTCATGGGCAGGGTTTTTATCACCGTGCCGAAGAGCAGCGCCGCCTGCGTTGTTTCGTTCCAGTACCACACGAAGGAAAACAGCATGGTGACGACTATGGCCGGCCGAGCCAGAGGCAAGGCGACCTTAAAAAACACCGTAAGGATCCCAGCCCCGTCCAGATAGGCCGCCTCGTCCAGTGCGAGTGGATAGCTCCTGAAAAAGTTCTGGAAAACCAGAATGAAAATACTGCTCTTCAGCCCCTGCCCAAACAGCGCCGGAAGGATCTGCGGCAGGATCGTGTTGAGCATATTATAATTGCTGAACATCAGATACCTGGGGATGAGGGTGATCTGCGCCGGAACTACAAAGGAGGCCACGATCAACCCAACGATCAGTTTTTTCCCGGGGACGGGGAAGCGAGCCAGCCCGTAGCCCACCACCGCGCAGGCCATGGTCTGGAACACCGCCGGAATGGCCGACGTGATGATGGAATTAACAAAGCTGTTTCCGAAATCCAGCGTCTTATATGCTTTCAGGAAGTTATCAAAGCAAAGCCCCGTGGGCAGCCATTCTACGGCAGGGTCAACGAGGTCTTCCACGGATTTGAAGCTGTTGACGGCCATATACAAAATGGGATACAGGAATATAAAGCCGATCCCCATCAGGACTGCATAGCGCACAAGCCCCAGCAGGAACTTTCTCCTGCGGTTCCATAATGCGTCGGCTACTTTGGCGTGACCACCATATTTTTTCATGACTTATCCCTCCCCCTGAACAGAATGAATACCACGAGAAGTATTCCGCAGACCGCCAGGAAATAGAGCCAGGACATTGCCGCCGAAAAGCTGAAGGGGCGGTTCACCTCAAACATATGCGCCGCTATTTTATCCGCCACTTCATTATTGGCGCTGTTGGCGATCTCCATGACCGTATAGATGGCATTCAGCAGGATCATCGGCCTTACATGGGGAAGGGTTATCTTCCAAAATTTCTGCCACGCACCGGCGCCGTCGATCTCGGCCGCCTCATAAAGCGAGCGATTCACTTTTTGCAGGCCGGCCAGAAACAGAAGGATTTGAACGCCGGAATACCACAGGATCAGCACCAGATTCTCCAGCGCAAAGAAGATCGGTTTTCGGAATATTTCCGGCAGCGTGTTCAGAAAGTTATACACGGTCTCGCTCATGGAGGCAAAGTCGATGGTATAGCTGTCCAGCAGCTCCTGAATGACAGACCCGCTCATGATAATGACCGGCAGGAAAAACAGCACGCGAAACACCGTTCTACCAACGAAATTTTTGTTTAGCAAAATGGCTATTATCAGCGAGAACACCAGCACGATGGGCGTGGCGCAGCAGATGAACAGCACGTTGTTTCCCAGAGACGTCAAAAAGATCGTGTCGATCCGCAGGGCTTCATAATAGTACGCAAAGCCCCGCCACGAAAGCTGGATCCCCTTATCCGAATCAATGGACACATCATTCAGGCTCAGGGCAATAGAGAGCACTATGGGGTAAAGGGTGAACAAAAGGAATCCGATCGCCCAGGGAAGCACGAAAAGCGAGCCTGACACGGCTTTTCTCCCGCGGTAGGTCAATCCTCTGCGCTTCATTGGCTCCCTCCTTTCACCAGGTATCCGCCGGCCGGCACCACGACGCCGTCTGTCGCCGCATCGGTGTTATTGTAATTGACATAGATGCTGATATTGCCGCTGTAGCTGACCCTGGCCACGCCCTCCGCCACCATGCGGTGCTCCGTTATCTCTTTTCCCTCCACCGCCAGCAGCGCCCGCGAAACATATGCATAGGTGCCGGCGATGTGCTCCTCCCAGTCGCCGAAGTTCACGGAGAACATATTCTCCAGCGGGGTCTTTTCCAGCTTGTGGCTTTCCGCCTCGGCAACTATATACGCGGGATAGGCGCCGAACTCCACCATCTTCAGTACGGCGTTTTGGGAATAGAATCCAAGATTGATATACGGGGCATAGTAATCCACATAGCCCTTGAGGACGATCTGCAGAAACGGCACCGTGTCCGTTTCAAACAGGTACTGACTGGAGGACATGGATATATCCAGATACTCCGATACGGCGTCCCAGTAATACATGGCAGGCTGGAAAAGCGACGCCTTATTCTCGCTTTTCTTCACCATGTCACGCAGCAGCTCCATTGTCTCCAGGCGGGTGTATTCTGCGCCCTTTCCATAGTTGGACGCGGGGCTTTTGCCGATATTATCAAGGGAAAAATGAAGCTCGGGCCACTTTTCGCACAAGCTTTCATAGTTTTTGAGGATCTTGTCCGTCCGGATCACATAGGCATCCGGATATAGTAAGGCGCTGTTATCGACGGTATAGCGGGTATAGGCGCTGGAGATATTGAGCGCAGCATCGCGCCGAAGGCTGATCTGATCCTCATTCGCCTGCCCCAGATTGCGGTACAGGCTGAGCCGGCCGCCCGACTGGGCTACGCTTTCCGCCCAGGAGTGCAGCGCTGCGGCGCTGCCCAGCCTTCCGTCCAGCCTCACCTCTCCGTATTTTGCCCCGTTCACGCCGCCCTTCTCCCAGCCGTAATAGCAGGCGTGCAGATTGCCGATGCCTGCCCCCTGCAGCCTCTGGGTGATGCTCTGCGCTTCCTCCACGGAGGTGAGCACCTGCGTGGTGTTGTACAGAACGCTCTCTTTTATCTCCGCGCCCAGAACGGACAGCCAAAGGGGGATCTCCCCCTGCGCCTCGCCCCGGCTGAGCAGGCCGTCGGCAACCAGCCGGTTCCGGTAGTAAACGGCCATGGAGGAGTAGTCGGCGTCTTCTCCGGTGAGGAAAACAAAATCCACCGCCGGCTGCAGCACATTCATGGTCTCCTGCGCCGTATATACGCCTGCGCCTGCTTTGTTGACCGGTTTGAGATAGGCAGAGCGATAGGCAAACTGCGCTGTGATCCAGTTGTGATCCGTGGTCAGGCCGGCGGGATTGGCAGATATGCTCGCCTGCTCGACGTCGCTCCGGATCATGGCAAATATGCCGTTGTGTCCCTCGCCGTGGACAATGCCGTAAACGGGCAGGGTCATGCCGTTCTCGGGAACCAGATAGTCATTGCCTCGGCTGGCCAGAAGGTTGCCGGGGCTTGCCAGCGGATCAATACCCGCATCCTCGCCGAACACCCGCCCCTCCAGCGCCGCGTTATAAGCCGACGGCTTCTGGAACCGGATCAGCGCCCCGCAGCCGTCCGGCACAAAGAAGTAGCCGGATATGTCGTCCGAGTAGGTGCTCCCCAAAAACGGCAGAAAGCACAGGGATTTAAGTTTGTTTTTCCCGTACTCCTCCAGGCTGCCGTCCACGATGCGGCAGCTAAGCGTATCGCCCTGCAGCGCCACGCCGACGCTGAACCGGAACCCCTGCTTGGGCAGATCGACTTTGCACACAAAGCTGTCCTCGCCCCAATCATAGCGGAGCTTTGCATTGGCGGTTTCCGAGGAGGCACGCTTTACCGCATCTTTTTCGTCGAAATACTCTATGGCGCAAAGGGATGAGGCCAGCTCATACCACGACTTATTCAGGGTGTCCGGCTTTTCATCGGCGGCCAGTCCCCAAACATAGCCGCTTCTCCGGTCAACGATCCGAAGCTGGGATGTATTCTCCCTGACCCAGACCTGCAGGGTGTTGGATGCAAGCCGCAGGGTGAATCCTTCAACGGTATAAGGGGATCGAGCCGGCTCCGACGATGCTGCAAACTGCGCATGGCGACCCGAATGGATCTCGGATCGGTCGGCAAAGGAAGCCGGTGTTTCCTGCCCGCTCTTCTGCGCAGTCCTGTTTGCCGCATAGATCAAATACCCCGCAGCGCCCACAGCAATGGCCGCGGCAAGGACGCAGCCAATTCCTTTTGTCAATTTGCTATGAAAAGACACGGAACCTCACCTCCCCCAGCACCTGCGACACATACTCCCATACGCTGAGCCAGATCAGGTACAGGATCACGCAGGCCACGATAGCCATAGCGATAAAAAACAGAATGATCAGTATATTCATGGCGGTTTCCCTGATTTTGTAATTATGAATCTCCATAGTCGACAAAAATAGGTTGATCCCGCTCCAGCACAAAAGAACGGCATGTGCGAGGGTAATGACAAAGCCCTCGTTGTTTGTCAGCACATACGTCAAAAGCAGCACAGCGGGGCAGCCCAGAATATAGGGCGTGAGCGCATAGGCCGTTGCCGTATAAATACTGCGCAGAGAGCCTTCGCCGTCCCGAATGGTGCCGATGAGATAGCTGCCAATGATCCAGAGCGCCAGCGGAATGACCAGCACGGCCAGAACGACCGGAACCGAAACCTCCCTGCCGACGGCAGGATTGAAGATAAATCCCCGATATAAATAATCCCAGAGATAGACAGCAATGAGCAGCACATACAAAGCCGCAGCAACAGCAGGACTGCCCCTCTTGCCATTTTTGATGTCATAGCAGCCGTCGATGGGATGCCTTAAAAAGCGGCGGATAAAGCGGCCTTCCCGCAAAACAGGGACGGACTGCCCGATGGCCGTCGTCTCCTTTCCCCTGCGGATTCTTTTCAGTAGGGCAAAAAAGCAGCACACAGCGATAAGGCACACCACAATCGCGGCGCCATTGTCATGGATCCAATTATCCCGAACCTCCCAGAAGGCCTCCGAATAGTCCTCCTTGTTGCAGGCCAGACCGAAATGCTCCATGGCGCTCTCATAATCGCCCATGAAATAACTGGTTTTTCCGAAGCCGTTATGGGCGATCCGTGACATGCCGTTCAGCTTGAGCAGCTCGCCCCACACCGAGGATGCCGCCTGATAGTCGCCGCTCTCCATTTTGTTGATGGCGTCATAAGTGGTCAGCGCAAACTCCGTCGGATAAAACGACTGGACAATGCCCTTTTCCCGATCAAGGACATAGATGAGCCCATCCTCGTCGCAGGCTATAGCCGCCGCATAGGTAAACAGGCCATAGCGGTCGCTGGCAACGGCTCTGCCGCCAAAGGAAAACAGCAGCTCTCCGTTGGGGTCATAGTCATTGATAACGCCGGCATAAGTCACCGCAAAGCAGCCGCCTTCCGGCTTTGCCGCCACATCTACAAAGTTCCATTCGTCGATGAGGCCGTCCTCGTGGAAAATGTCCACGCCGCCGAAATTGTGCAGATTCACATTATTGCCTTTGCTGCTCTTGGCGGCGTTCCAGGCGAGGGCGTTGTCCGAGTCCTGCACAACGGAAAACAGCAGGTCGCGGCTTGCCAGATCAATATTGTATATGGCGCGGGGCGACCGGTTGAACAGGCGCTCCAGCTGCTCCTGCGTGAAGATCAGCTCCTGGATCGACTCCAGAAGGGAGATCGGGGTGGTACTGGCTGCGAAATAGCCTTCAAATTCGCCCTGCGCGTTGAACTGCATGACGCCCTCGTAGGAGCCATCGCCCACCACATAGAGGGTGCCGCCGCTGGTCTCGACAACGTTTTTGGGTTTATAGCGGCTCCTGTCGCTGAACAGATAGGAGGTGGGGCGAGCGATCCGGAGGAGAATTGCCCCCTCCTCGTCAAAGGCATATACGCACTCTGCGCCATAGTCTGCAATATAGATTTTTTTCTCCGTGTCCACAAATATGCCCGTGGGCTTTTTCAGCCCCCCGATGGGCAGCCAATCCAAGGTCTTTTCGGCCAGATCATAGCGTCCCACACGCTTATTGCCCGTATCCAGAAGGTACAGCTGCCCTTCCCGAATGAAAATATCCTCGGGCTGCAGCAGATCCTCGTTGCGAAACAAGACCTCCCCCGGAAGATAGGCGTCCTGCGTCCGGATCCACTCTCCGTCCACAGAGGTCGTGTAGGTGTACGTGGTGCTTTCCGCGGCATACACCGCCGTCGGCTGCAGCAGGAGAAAGCACAGGAGAAGAAATGTAACGATCCTTTTCATAGTGCCCCCTATTTGATGCCGGAGTGGACCATGGTGTCCATGACCTTTGACTGCATGATGATAAACAGCACCAGATTGGGCACGAATATCAGCAGCGATCCTGCCGCCGATATGCCCGCTCCGGCCACGGCATTTCCGGACGCATTTGACAGGGTGGAAACATAATAGGCGAAGGTCTTCAGGTTGTTGCTCTCAATATACTGCACCGACGCCTCCGTGGCCGTCCAAGCCGACTGAAACGCAAGGATGGCAACGGTCGCCAAGGCAGGTCTGATGAGGGGGATGATGATCTTGAAGAGGATCTTGAAATTTGATGCGCCGTCAATATAGGCCGCCTCCACCAGAGAATTGGGCAGCTGGTCGACAAACTGCTTGACCAGGAAAATACCCACCGGCATGGCCAGAAGCGGAATGACATTGGCCCAGAAGCTGTTTTTCAGTCCGAAAAGCACAATGATGAAATATCTGGGGATGGCCACCGCGATAGGCACGAACATCAAGGCCATGTTGTTGATCTCCAGCAGGGTCTTCTTGCCCCGAAAATTCCTTTTGGACAGCACAAAGGCCGTTCCCGCCGTCAAATAAAGCGTTGCCAGCACGACCACCGCGGTGGCCACGATGCTGTTAATCAGATACCTCGACGCCGGCACCGAGGAATCCGATGCCACCTGAAACAGATTTACAAAATTATCCAGCGTGGGATGGCGGACGAAAAAACGGGGCGGATAGGCAAACAGCTCACCGGTCGGCTTGAACGCCGTCATGACGATATACAGGATCGGCAGCAGCATCACAATGGCGATGGGAATAAGATATGCATAGAATTTAAGCTGGCTCGCGTGAAAGTATTTGGGGTTGATGCCGCTGCCCCAGATCTTTCCGCGGGTCTTATGCTTTGCTTTGTATTTCTTCATATCCTCACTCCTTTTCCGCAAGCAGACGATTCACCAGGTCAGAGCACAGCTTAATGAGGATCAGCAGAACCACCGCAATGGCGGAGGCATACCCCATTTCATACCGGATGAATGCAAAATCCTCCATGTGGTTCACGATCAGCTGCCCCGAGTATCCCGGCGTAGGGTTGGCGCCGCTGAGGATAGTCCCCACACCGCTGGAGGTGAAGGTGCCCACGATGGCCATCACCGCGCCAAACAGCATCTGCGGCTTCACGCTGGGGATCGTGATATAAATGATTTCCTGGAAACGGTTGCGCACGCCGTCCATCCGCGCCGCCTCATATATTTCCGAATTCACATTCAAAATGCCCGCCAGCATAGCCAGAAAGCCTATGCCAAGGCTGCTCCACAGGGAAACAAGGATCATGATCGGCAGCAGATACTCCTCGGACTGAAGCCACAGGATCGGCTGCTCGATCCACCCCAGGCGGGTCAGCAGGGCGTTCAGATAGCCATTGGCGTCCCCGCTGAAAACCACGCCCCACACAGTGCTGAGCAGAACGCCGCCCGTGAGGGACGGAGAGTACAGCACGATGGCCAGGATCGTTCTGGGGACTTTCGTCAGCTGCGCCAGACTCCACGCCAGAATGAAGCTCAGAAAATACCCGCCCGCCCCCACGCAAATCGCATATATCAGCGTGTTGGGCAAAACCTTCTGCATGAAAACGCTGTCGTTGGTGAGCAGGTATATGTAATTCTTCAGTCCGGTGAATTCCGGCGCTCCGATGGTATTGAAATAAGTAAAAGACAGGCCGATGGACACGATTACGGGGATCAGGATGAAGGTGGTGAATAGAAAAACATATGGCGCCAGCATAACGGCGTTGGAATGTCTGTTGGCCCATTCACGGAGCTTTTTCATCTGACGCGCCTCCCTTTTCCTGCCCCATCCACGAGGCTATCTCCTCCGTAGTGTAGGGCTTTATCATATTTCCGTCTTCATCCATGAAGTTAAATTCCTGCAGCTTGCGGATGATCTCCCGATCGGAGGCGATCACGGCGCGGTCAATGCTCTCCGTGAGTCCCTTTCCGTTCACCACCACCTGATTCCACGTGTTGCTTACCTCACGCTCCACCATGTAGCCTGCGGGATGCCGACCGGTTTCCTTTTGATAGGACAGCTGCCGCAGGATCACCTCCCTGTCCCCTTTGGGATACGGAAGGCTTTCAAACGCTTTCAAATTGGCCGTATTCCATCTGTAGCCGGCGCCGTATGCACTTTCCAGACGATTGGAAAATTCCGTCTGCGTTTCGCCGGCCAGCCACCATTTCAAAAATTCCCAAGCTTCATCGGGCTTGTCCGTATTGTTTGAGATCATGGAGGCCGTGCTGTCGGCAGCTTGGTAGTAGGCAACGGAGCCGTCGCTTTGCCGCTGCCCGGGGACTAACGCTATGCCCCACTTTCCGCTCAGCTCCGGCGCAGCGGTCAGCAGCTGCACATAGGTTGAAAAATTGCCCACACCCAGCGGTGTTTCACCGTAGCGAAAGCTATTGAAGAAGTTGGCAACGCTTTCGGACAGGGAGTACACCTTGTATAGATCCGTCATCTGCTGAAAGGCTGCCTTGCCGGCCTCATTATTGAACGCCACGCTTCCGCCGTCCGGTGCATAGAAGGCAGCGCCGTTTTGATACAGGAACGGCCCCGTTGCGTTAAAGGTCTTAAAGCTCCCGCCCGTTGCAAGGGAGGTGCAGACATTCATGGAGTAGCGCAGCAGAACCGGCATCATGTTTTCCACATTCTCCCACGTTTCCGGCACGTCAAGCCCCAGATCCTCCAGAATATCCTTGCGATAAAACAGGATCTGATAGTTCAGACTGTCTACTGCGCCATATATGCCCCCGTCATAGGCCAGAGGCACCAGTCCGGCAATGTTGTACTGCTCGCTGTAATAGGAGGCAAAATCCTCGTATTCCAGCAGATTTTTTGCGGCGCCGCGGATGGCCAGTTCATAGGGCGTGTAGAAATTGACCCCGATCACCACATCCGGATTTTTCCCCGTGGCGTTGGCCAGGATCAGCTTCTGCTCATTGGGCATCAGCGCCAGAGATATTGCCGTGCCGTGGGTCTGGTTGTACTGCTCGTCTATCATGGCCTGGAGTATTTCCGTGTAGGAAATAGGCATATTCACCCAAACCTGCAGTTCCTCCGTGTCGCCGCCAACTGCGGTATAATCCGCACCGCCGGCATCGGGCAGATAGGTCTCGGCAAGGCGCTTCACGCCCTCCACCGCATGCACCAGCATATTGCAGGACGCCGCAGGAAGGTCAGTATTTTGGTAAAAGTAAATGCGATCTAGACTGAGGGGCGTATAGACCAGTTTCTCCAGAACCTCGCCCAGAGCGCTGTTGACGGAGCCGTCGCCCTCGCTGAGCATGCCGGCCTTATTGGGAATAAGGCGCTCGTCCTTCAGCAGGTTCTCCAGCTGCCGGACAGCATAGTTCAGCCGGCCGGCGTAGGAAGGCTCTGCATTTCCTATCGCCCAAAGCTCACCGTAAATGCCCTCGATCTGCTTCTTATAAGCCGTCAGCTTAGCCGGAACATCCGGCAAATACTGCTCCATGTCCCATGTTCTGTTGGGATCCTGACTGCCGGCTGTCAGCTTGCGAAGATCCATGGACACATCGCTTATGCCGTTCATCACTTCTACCAGTTTGGAATAGACCGCCAGCAGCGGATCCATAGTGGCCTGCATGGCAATGGTGTGCTCGCCCGCTCCGAGATACACCCACACGTCTTTTCCGTCCTCCGCCACGGTAAGATTCCTATAGCTGTTCATTCCCGTGCTCGGAAAGGCCACGGCGTCTGCAGTGACGCTTTCGCCGTCGATCCACAGGCGGCGATAGCTGCATTTGTCATTGTCGGAATACTGGCTGTAGCGGAATCCGATGCGGTACCATCCGGCCTGCTCCACATCTGCCATCCACAGGATCTTCTGGCCGACTTTGCTCCAGGAGGCTGCGTCTATAACATTGATCTTCTCCTGATAGGTATCATACGGCGAAAGCGCGGGATTCTTGACGTTTTTGCCGCGGATGTAGGAGTCTGACTTCATAACAAAGTTTTCAGCCTCCACGGAAATTATCTGGCTGCCGCTCTGCGGCTCGCCGCTTTTCGGCAGAGCGGACTCCCCCTCTCCGGCCGCAATATACACGCCAAAAACTCTTACAGCTGCGCTGCAGGCCACGCTGATCCGGTTATGCCCCTCCGGCAGAGAAACCTTCAGATTGCCCTTGCTGACGTCATCCGGCTGCTGGAGCACCGCAAGCAGGGGAAACTGCGACACCGTGGGCTGCGTATTCAGCTCATCGCCGTACCGATCCAGCGGCCGCTCCCCATCGCCCTGCTCCCAGGCCAGAACGCTGGAGGCAGAAATGCTCTGGCTGCCGACAGAAAGCTCCCAGCTCAGATCCGCATAGAGAGCTTCCTCAGCTTTATAGTTCAGCCATATTTCATACGTTCCGGCAGTCTCTGCATCATACTCCACCGTCAGCGTCCGGTCTTCGCTTACCTGAAAACCGTTTTCATCCTCCCAGATCGCGGACAGACCCTGCCGGCCGCTCCAGAGTAGGGCGGCTTTTTGCGGCTGCGAACGGGAAGATCGGTCTGCCAATCCGTCCGGCGAAACACGGCCGAACAAAACACACAGCGCCGCCAATAGCCCTGCGATCCCTATTAAGCTTAGAATACTGGTTTTCTTTCTGCTCATGGTGTCCCTTCCCGCTCCTGTTCGTTTCACTCGGCCGCTCTCGCTCCGGTCTTGGCTTTTTTGTGAGGATCCGGCCAGTCGTTCAGCTCTTTTTCTTTCTT
>ULJA01008708.1_pt1 | contig 13616 bp, 10 predicted proteins | sample 1950791 | NCBI WGS metagenome assembly ULJA01 (sample SAMEA4835463, study PRJEB28245) | human gut metagenome | biome: gut microbiome; material: fecal sample | place: Denmark | collected 2008 | reverse complement strand
AAGCGGTGATAAGCGCGACCTGCGAAATGTTCATCAAAATTTTCGACATTGACATGGGCAGGCGCATAAGCGAGCAGACGGGACTCAATATTTTCGACATCTGAAAATCAAACAGGGAAGCCGACATATGCCGCGCTTCCCTGTTTTTTCTTGTCGAACACCATAAAATATTGCACAAAATCAATAAAAATTCATAAAAAATCAAAATTTCTTTACAAAAACTATTGCAAAGTGAATCAAAATCACATATAATTATTCTCAATCAGCGTAGTAACTGAGGGTGAACAAATGCGGCAAGTAAGATTTGAGATCACCGACGGCATCTGCCGTCCGGCAGGATGCGAAACGGACGACATCGGATATGCGGCAATCTCCGATGCTCAGTGCGCCTCCGAAACAAGAAAAAGTTCAACCGCCTCGGGCGGCCGTATTTCCTACGGCATAGTGATGACCGTCACGGAAAACGGATTCAATGAAACAACAAGTTTTCCCGACATCTCTTTCAGCAGGAAAAAGCTGAGGGATTTTGTCTCCATGCTCGAGCGCAACGATGTCTCCCCCGCCCATGTGGAGGAGATGATAGACGATTTCTTCTACGCGGGATAGGCGCGGCAGGCGAAAAGCCGTGTTTTGCGATTTGCAAGACACGGCTTGTTTGCGGTTTAACGGAAGTTCGCAACATTATTTTTTCATAACGGTATTTTCAGATACCGGTCAAAGGCGGCATATTCCTCTGCGGTAAAGCGAACGGTCAAGAATTTTCAATTTTTGGTTTGTCTCTGAAGCAAATTACTGTTGACTGATTATTGTAAATATGGTACAGTATTATTTGACTAAAAACGGATTTTCAATATGAAATTCACAAAAAACGGAGGGGTTACAAAAAATGCCGAACCTTATCAAAAAAATCACATCCACCCCGAAGGGCTGGTCTACAAAACCGAAGGAGAGACTGAGCTACTATCTCTACTTCTGCGGACAGAACGCGATATATAACCTCGTCGCCTCTTTCCTGACCACTTATCTCATGCTCTCTATCGGCGGACTTGTCAAAACCGCGGGAATCATGCTCGCGGTCAAGGTATGGGACGCGGTCAACGACGCTATTTTCGGCGTGCTGTTCGACAAAGTAAAATTCAAGAGCGGCAAGAAGTTTGTCCCGTGGCTCAAGATATCGCTCGTCTTTATCCCGCTGACTACGGTCATGCTCTTCGCCATACCCAATAACTTCAGCGAAAACGCGAAGCTCATCTGGCTCGCTGTTTCATATATACTCTGGGATACCGCTTACACCCTCTGCGACGTGCCGATATTCGGTATCATCACCTCGATGAGCGAAAACATTGACGAAAGAAACAGCATTATATCCTATAAGCAGATTTGGGCGGGCGTGGGCTCGGGCGTTGCGCTCATTCTCGGCACCGTCCTCGTCGGCGAGCAGGTCAAGCTCAACTACACGGTAGTCGCAATAATCTGCGCCGTGTTCGCAATTATCACGATGATCCCCGCCTGCTTCAAGCTTGAGGAACGCTTCGGCGGAGACAGGGATGAGGATTTCACGCTCAAAAAGATGTTCAGCTATCTCGTTCAGAACAAGTATCTGCTCATCTATTACATAGGCTACTTCTTCTATTCGAGCGCCAACGTCTCCGGCTCGCTCAACCTTTTCGTCTCGTTCTATCTCTTTAACAACTCGCAGTTCTCGCTCGTCGTTCAGGCTCTGAGCCTTGTTCCCGCGGCGATATTCTCGTTCCTCGTGCCCCACATGGTCAGAAAATTTGACAAGATGAAGCTGTTCAGAGTCTGCACTTTGGCTACCGTTATTTTAAGCGTCGTCATGTGGCTCATCGGCTACAACTCGATGAAAGGCTTCATCATCATCTCGATACTGCGCGCGGTACCCATGGCTATTCTCGGCGTCATGCTCTTCATGTTCACGCCCGACTGCGCGGAGTTCGGCAAATTCACCTCCGGCATTGAGGCCAAGGGAATCACCTTCGCAATCCAGACCTTCATGTGCAAGCTCACCGCAGCCGTCTCCGGCGCGCTCGGAATGTTCATACTCGGTCTCAAGTCCACCGGCTGGGTCAGCGTCGAGGGAGCGCAGAACTTCGCAGACCTCCAGGGTGTCACTCAGACAGACCACGCGAAGGCCGTTCTGTGGTTCATCTATGTTATGTTCACGGCGATAGGCTACGCCATAGCCTATGTCATCTGGACCCGCTATAAGCTCACCGACAAGGATGTTCAGACCATGGCGGACTGCAACAGCGGCAAAATAACCCGCGCCGAAGCCGAAGAAAGACTCGGCGGAAGATACGACAAGAAGTCGAAGAAAGCGAAGAAATAACAAATGAAAAGAGCGGAGGGGCGTGTGCCTCTCCGCTTTAAATTACAGCACCCTGTGCACTGAGCCGCAGGGTGCTTTTTCGTTAAGTTTATTTATCAGAGCACTACTTCTCTGCCCGTCCTTGCGGACTCGTAAACTGCGCAGAGAATCTTTATCATATCAATTCCCTGCTGCGGCTTGAAGCACGGCTCGGCGCCCTCGATGACCACATCGTAGAAGTGTCTGAGGTTTCTCGCGTGCTCTCTGTCGGTAGCGTAGTTAGTCGGGATAACATCGAGGCACTTGCCGTATTCCTCGGTGTAGAACTCGACCTCGCCGTCCTGCCAATTGAGTCCCGCCTTCGTGCCGCGAAGCTCGACAAAGCGTGTCTCTTTCTTGACGTTCGACGCCCAGCTGAACTCTATCTGGAGCTGCGCCCCGTTATCGAAGCGGATAGTGCCCATCGCAAGATCCTCAACGTCAAACGTGCCGTCCTCGACCTTGTCGCCGAAGTCGGAGTTCACGGAGTCGCTGACGTCGTTGTCGGCAAACTTGCAGTATGTGCTGCCGGTCACGGCGACTGGAGTCGGGTTGCCCATGAGCCATATCGCAAGGTCTATCATGTGAACGCCGAGGTCAATGAGCGGGCCGCCGCCGGACTGCGCCTTGGTGGTGAACCAGCCGCCCTTTCCGGGGATTCCGCGTCTCCTCTGCCAGCCGCAGCGTCCGCAGTATATCTCGCCCATTTTGCCGTCGTCAATGAACTTCTTCGCAAGCTTAGACGCGTCGGTGAAGCGGTTGTTTCTCATGACCATGAGCGTCTTGCCCGCAGCCTTAGCGGCGTCATTCATCTTCATGACCTCTTCGACATTGACAGCGTCCGGCTTCTCGCAGAAAACGTGCTTGCCCGCCTTGAAAGCGGCAACCGCGATTATCGAGTGGAGATAGTTCGGGGTGCAGATATCGACAGAATCTATCGTCTCATCCTTGAGCAGCTCGTTGAAATCGGTATATACCTTCGCGTCGGGGAAGAATCCGTCGCGGCACTCGACCGCCCTCTCCTCGATTATGTCGCAGAGCGCGACAACCTCAAGTCGATCGTCTTTAAGATAGTGCTCGCGGTGAGCGCCGTTGAATATTCCGCCGACACCGATAATACCTACTCGCCATTTTTTCATAGAAAGACCTCCAAAAATGTATTTCATACGAATTGATTTTAACATAACAAGAAATAAAAAACAAGAGCGGCGGCCTGTACGAAATGCCGAAAAAACAGCTTTATTTTTAGTTGATTTACCAATTTGATTTGTGATTGACAACGGAACGGCGGAACGCCTTATGACGCTCCGCCGAACCTTGCTTTTATGAAATTGTGTTTTGCAAATTAAAGCTTATTTATCAAACGCGCCGAAGCGGGCTGCTATCTTCACGCCGGTCTTTGCAAGCGGAAGAAGAGCAACTATGGTTCTGAGCGCTCCGTCAGCAGAGGACGAGAGCACGGAGGAAACGAGGAAATTGACAACAATTTTCTGCGAGGCGTTCATGTCGAGAGCTGCAACAGCGGTCTTTATAGCCACAGCGTTGTTCTCCTCGGTAAGCTCGGAATGGAGATATCTGAACAGAACGACAAACGCATCCGCCGAGTCGCCTTCTATGCCGACAAACCAGTTTCTGGTCTTGGCTGCGCTCTCATTTGCGGTGAAGACTCCGCAAGCGGCGATATCCTTTATTGCAGCCGCAAACTTCTCCTTGTCAAGGTTTATTGTAAGAGTGACTGCGGGGGCGGTAACTTCGCCGTTCTCGTCAGTCTTGGCAGCCTGAAGCTCGATGTCCTTGAGCTTGGGGGCGATCATATCGTATACGCCGCCGGTGGTGAGGTCAACCTTAACGTTGTTACCTATACCCAGGCTGATTTTGCCCAGCATACTGTGTATCTGAGTGTCGATAAGTCCCGTGTCAATAGCGGAGGCAAGATTCGGGAGAAGCTTCAGAACCTCGTCGACCGGGGATTCCGCAGAGGCAACTGCGTCAACAAGAGTGAATATGGGAGTGATGATGCCGCGGATACGGCGATCCATCTTCTCGTTTGTGTTGGCGCCCTTCTTAACATATGCGGTGTACTCGTCGGAGGTCATAAAGTCCTTTATGCCGAGAGCCTCAAATATGGGGATGAGATCCTCGTATATGCCCAGCTGCGGACCGTAAAATAAGCTGGTTGTGTTCTCAAAGGAAACAACGGTAGTGAGCAGCGAAAGGGGTCTGAACAGCGACGCAACAGCGTCGAGGAAGCCCTCCTTGTCGCCGTTAGCGAAACCGAAGTCGCCGTCAACAACAGTAAGATACTGCCATGCGTCAAGCTTGCCTACGGGCTTGCCGTCCGCGCCGAGCGTAGCTGCGGCGGCGTTAAGAGCCGCGATAGCACCCGCGCAGGTCTCCTTGTCAAGCTTTGCGGCAAGATCCTTGGGTCCCTTTGCAACAAGACTGCTGAGTCCGCCGACAAGCGGGAACAGCTTCTTCGCAACAAGAGCTACGGTTTCATTGGTATATACCTTCTCGTTGAGCACCTGGGGAACTCCGCCCTCGGGAACCTTCAAAATAGTGAAAAGAATATCTTCAACTCTGCCGATAGACCTGTTGACAGCCTTCTTGGAAGCGCCGATGGGATACTTAACCTTGGTGCGCTCCATAGCGTCAACGTCGGGTTTTTCGTCCGTAGGATCGGATACGGCAAGAGCAGCCGCTTCGCTGACAGCGCCGTCAAGCGCTGCGGTCGCTTCCTCCTGCGCAAAGGCATTGAGCCCTGCCGCCATAACGGACATTATCATGCACAGGCAAAGTATAACGCTCAGCGCTTTTTTAAATGTTTTCATTTACTCTGTTCTCCTTTCGTTTTTGTAAAAACATTATAGACATTGTTATTCTTTGCTTCTTTTTTCTCCTCCTTTGCAGCAATTTATATTATAACGTTAAGTTATAAATTCAGCTTTTAATATGCAGAGCCGACAAAGTACCGCACTATTCATAAAATAATTCAGAACCCTCGCGGATATTATACACTATATCCACAAATAAGTAAAGTTATATCTTAAAGAAGTGTTGTTAATTATTTGAGATATAAGGGGAATTGTTGAAATTCCCCTCGTTATTTAAAAATCAAGTCTCTCACGAAGGCTCTGTTTTATCCCAACCTCACACACGATGCTAAGCCCGAGGAAGCAGTCCTCAAAGAAATCGCGACCGAGCTTGAACTCCGGCAGAAGATAAGGCTTCATTTTGCTCTTTATCAAACCTATGAGCTTGTCTGTATCCATGCCCTCGTCGAGCTCATATATAACTACCCTGCCCGGATTCATCAGCGCGATTATCGTCTGGAGGCGTTCGCTGCAAAAAGCTATGCGCTCGGATTCAATGTCCGGAGTGTGCCTCGGGATGTTTTCGACCTCGCCGGCAGCGCCCGACGCGCCGCAGAGCACCTCGCCGTTTGCGATTATTCCCGAGCCGCTCTTGTGCTTGCCGTAGGCATAGAGGACGGTTATGCCCTCCTGATAATTCGAATATTTTCTTGCCACATTCGTTGCGACATGCAGGTCGTCGTCAATAAGAACCGTCAGTCCGAATTTTTCATTCAGCCTCTTTGCAACATCGATATGGTTGAGCGATGGGAATGCCGCCGAGTCCATAACAACACCCTTGCAGACAACGCCCGAAACGGCTATCGCCGTCATGGCTATGAGCGGATCGGCCGCAACGCTTGTCATAACAAGATTCTCAAGCGTCGAAAGTACTTTTTCGTCACAAATCGGTATATTTCCGCTGCCGATAGTACGGCTTTTGAAATCATGGATTCTGTATGAAAGAACATCGGAGTCAAGATAAATCAGCAGAAAATGCATATAGTCCGCGTTAAGCTTATATACCTGCGCCTTGCGCCCGCGTTCCGCACCTATAACTCCGTCCGGATTAATAATTCCCTCCGCAACACCGTAATCAATAGCTCGCGTCACGGTCGGCAGGCTCAGTCCGATGCTTTTGGCTATCTGCGGAATTGTCGCCTGCTTGTTTTTGTGTATGTATCCCCACACAGAGCGGTAATTCGTCAGCTTGACTATGGATGAATCAAGTGTATTTTTCAAAAAGCGCGCCCCTCATCTGCAAATTAGAAAACCGTGTTATTAAATCAATTATATCACCGCGTTCTGTTTTTCGCAATATGCACTTTTGCCAAAAACGGACTTTTTAAATTATGCACAGTAAACAACGCAGAATCGCGAATGCAACACAATTATTGACACAGTGTCGAAGCAAGTATATAATTTCAGTATCAAATATCGGAGGGAACAGCATGGCAAAAGGGCTGCCGGATTCAAAGAAATATATAAAAGAAAAGCAGGCTCCCCTGCGCTTCGGCGCGGACGGAAAATTCCGCATTCTGCATCTGACGGATATCCACGAAGTCGACCCGGAGATGGACGATGAGGAGGACAGGCAGATACCGATAAATAAGAGCAAAGAGACGATAAATGTCATTCGCCGATGCATCGAAATTGCAAATCCCGATCTTGTCGTTTTCGGCGGCGACAACATCAGCGGCTACTGGCAGGAGTTCACATATGAATATATGTATAATACTATCAAAAAGATAGTCGCGCCGATTGCGGAGAAAAATATCCCGCTCGCCATAGTTTTTGGCAATCACGATGCCGAGGCTCAGCCCAAATTGCCGTTTCTCGCGAAAGAGAATCAGATCTGTATATACGCCGAATACGAGAATTTCAGGAGCACGATGAACGACGAGGATGTCTCCGGCTGCGCGAATTGCAGTTTGCCTATTTTGTCTTCCGACGGCAAGCATATCGCCTGGAACATCTGGTGCATCGACTCGGGCGACTATGTCAGGGACGATGAGTTCAATGTTATAGACGACGCCGGATACGGCTTTGTAAAAAAAGATCAGATAGCATGGTACGAAAGACGCGCCGCCGAACTCAAGGCGCAGAACGGCGGAAAAGCCGTGCCCTCTCTGCTGTTTCAGCATATCCCCGTCATTCAGGAATACAAAAAACTCAAAAAAGACCCGGATGGCGAATACAGCCTCGGCGCGCAGCACTACTCCGTCCCGGACGGCGCACTGTTCGACGGCGTGCTCCGCGAGTCCCCCTGCCCGCCGCTCGAAAACGGCGAAGAATTTGAAAGCTGGAAGAGAACGGGCGATATAGTCGCCGCATTCTTCGGCCACGACCATGTGAACACATTCACAATGGAAGTCGACGGCATAAAGCTCGTTCAGACCCCCGGCGCGGGTTACCACACCTACGGCGGCAAACGCGGCGGCAGACTGATTATAATAGACGAAAACAAGCCGGATTCGTATGAGTCGGAATGCATTTTCATCGACAGAATAACACAAGGTGAGCTTAAATAAATTCAAATAAAGGACGGAGAACAGCTATGGACAAATACGCAAGATTCAGATATCAGCCCTGCATCCCGCTCGGCACGGACGGCAGAAAGGTCACAGGTTCACCCGAGCACGCCGCGCTCTCGAGAAAGGCCGCCGGCGAGGGTATGGTTCTGCTCAAAAACAGGCTTCACACTCTGCCGCTCATGCTCGGAACAAGAGTCGCACTCTTCGGCAAGGCGACTATCGAATACATAAAGGGCGGCGGCGGAAGCGGCGATGTTTTCTGCGCCTACATCCGCAATGTCTATGACGGATTCAGTCAGAAGGAAGCCGAGGGCAAGGTCAGCGTGTTCAAGCCGACCGTCGAGTTCTACAAAGAATACGTCAAGGAGGCGAGCAAGCGCATCCCGACCCGCGCCCAGATTGAGAAGATATGGGACAAGGTCAACGCCATGTCCTTCTGCAAAGAGAAAGACGATATAATCTACGACACCTTCGCGAGCATGCATGTTGCCGAGGCGCATATGCCCGACGAGCTCATAGCGGAGGCAGCCGCGAACGCGGATATCGCGATAATAACCCTCAGCCGCTTCTCCGCAGAGGGCGTTGACAGAAAGGCTATCCCCGGCGACTACTACCTTTCGGACACGGAGAAGAGCCTCATCGACCGAGTCGCTGCGGCGTTCCCGAACACGGTCATAGTCCTCAACTCCGGCGCAGTCGTTGACTGCGAGTATTTCGCGGACAATGAAAAAGTCGGCGCGATAATCTCCGGCTGGCAGGGCGGACTCGAGGGCGGCATGGCGATTGCAGACATTATCTGCGGCGATGTCAACCCCTCCGGCAAATTGGCGGACACTATCCCCGACTCCTACGACTCATATCAGAACGCGCAGGAGTTCCTGACAGGCTTCGAGCATCTCGATTATTTTGATGACATATATGTCGGCTACCGCTATTTCGAGACGATTCCCGGCGCCGCCGAAAAAGTTCGCTATCCGTTCGGCTTCGGTCTCTCTTATACTGATTTCGAGTTCAGCGGCGCATTCTGCGGCGAGAGCGACGGAAAGATAGTCGCCGCGGTGACGGTCAAAAACATCGGCAAAGTGCCCGGCAAAGAGGTCGTTCAGCTCTATTACAGCGCGCCGCAGGGCAAGCTCGGCAAGCCCGCAAAGGGGCTCGCCGCGTTCAAAAAGACGAAGCTTCTCTCCCCCGGTGAGTCCGAGGCAATCGCGCTGAGCTTTGATATCGGCGACATGGCGAGCTTCGACGATCTCGGCAAGATAAAGAAATCAGCATTCGTGCTCGAAAAAGGCACATACTCGTTCTACCTCGGAAATTCCGTCAGAGCGACAGAAAAGCTCCGCTACGACTTCGTGCTGAGCGAGGATATAATCACAAAAGAATCAATGCCGCTCTGCAGACCGTTCAAGCTCGAAAAGCGTCTGCTCGCGGACGGCAGCTTTGAAAATCTTCCGGTTGGTGAACCCGTTTACACACGCGGCACGCACGCTCCCATCGAAGCGACCGCGCCCAAAGATACGATCATGTTTGACGAAGTCGGCGAAAATATAACGCTCGACGAATTTATAAAGCAGTTCACCGTTGACGAGCTTATCGACTTTGTCGGCGGGCATCAGAATCAGCCCGGAGTCTGCAACACAGGCGCGTTCGGCGGCATGAAACGCCTCGATGTGCCGCCCGTCCCGACTGCTGACGGGCCTGCGGGTCTGCGCCTCAACGCTTCCACGGGCGTGCCCACAACGGCATGGCCCTGCGCAACGCTTCTCGCGTGCACATGGAACACGGAACTCATTGAAGAAGTCGGCGCGGCAGGCGGCGCGGAGCTGCGAGAAAACAATCTCGGCGTGTGGCTCGCGCCCGCGATGAACATCCACCGCAATCCCCTGTGCGGACGCAACTTCGAGTATTTCTCCGAGGATCCCCTCCTCGCCGGAAAGTGCTGCGCCGCCGACGTGCGCGGCATCCAGTCGCAGAAAATCGCCGCATCGGTAAAGCACTTTGCCTGCAACAACAGGGAGTCGAACCGCTTTGAATGCGATTCCAGAGTCTCCGAACGCGCGCTCAGGGAGATATATCTGCGCGGCTTCGAGATATGCGTCAAAGATGCCGACCCGTGGACAATTATGTCCTCCTACAATCTCATCAACGGCTGCCACACTTCGGTGAGCTACGAATTGCTCACCGAGATGCTCCGCAACGAGTGGGGCTTCAAGGGCATGGTCACAACAGATTGGGGCGTCCACAGCAACCACTCCGACGAGGTTCTCGCCGGCAACGATGTCAAGATGGGCGACGGCGAGCCCGAGGAGTTGAAAGCCGCTTTTGAAAACGGCAAGATAACCCGCGCCGACCTTGAGACAAGCGTCAGGCGCATACTCGAACTGACGATGAAGGTCGCGGAATAAATCAGATATAAAGCAAAGCAGTCGCCCGCGCGGCTGCTTTTGCATGTTCGGGCTATATTACGCCCGTTTTGTCTGCGGCTTCTTGGCAAAAATCGACATTGCAAAATATATTTTTCAATGATATACTTTTATTAACGCAGCGTTATTAATCGTTGATGGGGACCGCCATAAGCCTGTCCGCAAAAGCCGGGGATGCCTTTTTTTCCACCTTTTGTGCATCGTCTTTCCCCTGCGGTCGGATTATCTCCGTTTTGTGCACCCGCAGGCGGCATTTTGCAGGCAGAGCGGCGGATAAATAACGGAAAGAATTCCGTCTTTTGGTTATTTGATTGATAACGCTGCGTTATAAATATTTCAGGCGGTCGGCGATTTTTCGCCCGCCGTTATTTTTATTTTCTTGATGTTTTTCGCGCCGCAGAGTATAATTAATTTTATAAATATTTCTGTTGAGGTGCAAACGGTGAGGGAGAAACTCAGCGTATTAAAAGAATATTTCGGCCACGATTCTTTCCGCGAGGGGCAGGACAGAATAACGGACAGCCTGCTCGGCGGACGCGATGTTCTCGGCATCATGCCCACGGGCGCCGGGAAGTCGATATGCTATCAGGTGCCCGCACTCATGTTTGACGGCATCACTATTGTCGTCTCCCCGCTCATCTCTCTGATGAAAGATCAAGTCAGCGCGCTCGTCCAGTCGGGCGTCGCCGCCGCATACATAAACAGCTCATTGACCCACGCGCAGTATCTTAAAGTGCTGCAAAACACGGAGAGCGGCAAATATAAAATAATTTATGTCGCACCGGAGCGGCTCTGCGCGCCCGCTTTTCTCGGAATATGCCGCAATCTCAATATATCCATGGTCGCGGTCGACGAGGCGCACTGCGTCTCGCAATGGGGTCAGGATTTTCGCCCGAGCTATCTGAAAATACCCGATTTTATCGACGCTCTTAACTCCCGTCCCGTTGTCGGCGCATTTACCGCTACCGCCACGGGAGCCGTCAGAGATGATATAAAAACGCTGCTCAGGCTCGTCTCCCCGCTCGTTGTCACAACGGGCTTCGACAGGCCGAACCTGTTCTTTTCCGTCATGCAGCCGAAGAACAAATCGATCGAGCTGATGAAGCTGATAAAAGAGCGCAAGAATGAATCCGGCATAGTTTATTGCTCGACGCGCAAGGCGGTCGAGGAAGTGTGCGAACTGCTTCAAAAAAACGGATTCGCCGCTACCCGCTACCATGCGGGGCTTGATGAAAATGAACGCAGGCGCAACCAAGACGATTTTGTCTATGACCGAGCGGCGATAATGGTCGCCACAAACGCCTTCGGCATGGGGATCGACAAATCGAATGTCTCGTTCGTCATCCACTACAACATGCCGAAGGATATGGAGAGCTACTATCAGGAGGCAGGACGCGCCGGGCGCGACGGCAGGAGTGCGGACTGTATTCTGCTCTACAGCGCAAAGGATGTGCGGACGAATCAGTTCTTAATAAACAACTCCGAGCCGAACCCCGACCTCACCGAGGACGAGCAGGAAGAGGTCAGACGGCGCGACAGAGAGCGGCTCAAGCAGATGACTTTTTACTGCACGACGCACAAGTGCCTGCGTAAATTCATACTCGAATATTTCGGCGACAATGGCCCCGAGCGGTGCGAAAAGTGCTCCAACTGCCTCTCGAATCACGAGAACACAGATATCACGGTTGACGCGCAGAAGATAATGTCATGCGTCGCACGGACGGGTCAGCGATACGGCAAAAAAGTAATTTGCGATGTCCTGCGCGGGAGCAAAAACGAGCGGCTGATATCCGCCGGGCTGAACAGACAATCGACCTACGGCATAATGGCGGACTGCCCCGAAAAGCGGCTGCGCGACATCATCGACCATCTCTGCGAAAACGGATACATGACCGCACAGGGCGACGAATACCCGATACTCAAACTCGCGCCGAAGAGCCGCGGAGTTCTGACGGGTCAGGAGACGCTGCGCATGATGCTCGAGATACCGCAGAAAAAGAAAGCTGCCGCCGCAAAAGACGCTCCGCTCCCGCCGGCGGACGAAAAGCTCCTCGCCGCGCTCAAAGATCTGCGAAAAAGTCTTGCCATGCGCCAGAGCATACCTGCCTATGTCGTTTTCACCGACGCGACGCTCATCGATATGTGCCGCCTCAAGCCGAAAACGCAGGAGGAATTTATTGAGGTCTCCGGAGTCGGTCAGGCAAAATCACAGCGCTACGGAGAAGTTTTCCTCGCAGTCATTGCAGAATTTTCGGAATAAATTTAAAAAGCAGGTCACCGGATATCCGATGACCTGCTCTGTTTTTATGCCGTTCTGCGCTTGTTATATACGAACATCCCCACTCCCGCGCCGCAGATGAGGACATAGCCTATGACGCTCAGGACATCCGGCACATCGCCAAAGACGAAAAATCCGAGCGCCGCGGCGAAGAGCACCTGCGTGTAGTCATAGACCGAAATCTCCTTCGCCGGCGCGCAGATATACGCCCGAGTTATTCCTATCTGACCGACGCAGGCGAAAGTTCCCGCGAGGACGAGATAAATAAGCTGCATAGCGCTCATATGCTTGTACCCTGCTATCATAAACGGCAGGCACAGCGCGCACGAAAACGCGGAGACCAGAAAATTATCCGCTTGCTGTCCTCTTTTCTTGAGCCGAGACGACGCACGAAAGTATAGGCTATTCCCGCACCCGCTCCGCCGAGAAGCCCCGCGACGGCCGCGAGCACTTCGGGATTGTCAAACCCCGGCTTTATGATGCACATGCTGCCCGCGAACGCAACGCACACGCCCGCTATCTGAACTATGCTCGGGCGCTCTTTGAGCAGAATTACAGAGAATATTATCGCAAAAAACGGCGAGAGTTTGTTGAGCATATTCGCGTCCGACAGGTTGAGTTTACCTATCGCGTAGAAATTGCACAGCATGCCGAGAGTGCCGAAAAAGCAGCGCCCGAAAAGATCGGGGATATTCTTTTTCGCGGGCACGAATCCTGTTTTATCGCGCAGCATCATGATAAAAATAAAAATCAGCGCGATAAAATTCCTGAAAAACGCCTTCTGAAACGATGGCAGATCTCCCGCGAGCTTGATAAACATCGACATCAGCGCGATCGCCGCCAAAATTATATAGAAAACACCTTTTGTTTTTGAGCTGAGTTTTGTCATAGGCTTCCGCCTTTTTGTTTGATAGCGCGGTGCGCTCCGAATATTATTATACCACCGATGTCAAAATATAAAAAATCCGGAACACCTAAGCATTCCGGACATATTATCAAAGCTTCACAGCAGGCTCTCGCCGCGCTCTTCGAGAAATGATTTTACTTTGTCGAGCGTCGGTATCGACGCGGACGCGCCGGGGCGCGAGACTGCGACAGCCGAAGCCGCCGAGGCAATTTTCATCGCGCGTTCTGCGCCGAATCGCTCGAGCATGGCGAAGA
>ULJA01010221.1_pt1 | contig 14322 bp, 17 predicted proteins | sample 1950791 | NCBI WGS metagenome assembly ULJA01 (sample SAMEA4835463, study PRJEB28245) | human gut metagenome | biome: gut microbiome; material: fecal sample | place: Denmark | collected 2008 | reverse complement strand
ACCGGTCCTACTGGCCCTCAAGGCATTCAAGGTGAAACTGGAGATGCTCCATCTTTAACAATTGGTACAGTAACAACAGGTGCTCCTGGGACAGAAGCAGCCGCAACAATAACAGGTGCTGCACCTAATTACACATTAAATTTAACAATTCCTCAAGGTCCTACTGGCCCTGCTGGTGCAGGAGGATAAAAGCATTAATTTAATTAATTACTACTTTTTAGTCTTACAAATTTATAAAATGTAAGACTTTTTATTATTTGAAACTAAATTTTAATGTATATTAACATTTACCACCATTATCTTTAAAATTAATAAGTGCATATTTAGAATATCTAAATATCTCCAATTTATATTTAGTAATATCTTCTACACTATTAATACCATCAATACCTATATGTTCTGGTAATATGTTTAAACAAATGCCTATAAATGGTTTTAGAGTATCACTAAAATATTTAACATGATGCTTAAAAAATAATCCTGCTTCTAATACCAAGTATTTTATATCCACAGTTAAATAGTTAATAATGTTTGTTTTTAAAATAATTGGTGTTATTCTTTTTGAATAAATTCTTAATACATTGTCCCCTATAACATCTTTTATTAATCCGACAGTAGTAGTTTTACCGACACTACCGTTACTAATATTGTTTCAAAAGTTCTATTATTGATAATATAATTAAATAATTTATCTAAACTTTCCATAATATCTTCGACAATGATTACTTTGATTTTATCATTATTAAGATTGTTATATGTTTATTCATCTAAAACATAAGTATAATCCGGATGCTCCATACTATATTCTTTTATTTTTTTCCTTGTATCAGAGTTTATAAGGTACCATCCACCTAAATCATCATATCTATTTAGATATATTGGAAAATATAAAATACTACTTCGTTTGGGTATGACAATATATTTTAAAGTTCTAACAAAATCAAATTTCATATTTTTATTAATATTTACTATCTTTTCTATTTTAAATATCTTTTCAAGCTCAAGATAGCTTAATATATTTTGTTTCATATTACCCCATTCCAAATTGATTATATCATGGAATTATATTTGTAGTAATTTTTTTATAAAAAGAAAAACTCATATTCCCATTTATTTAGTTGACTTTGCAAGCTTATTTACCACAATATTGTTTATATTTTTCCCGACCACATGGCTATTTTTAAGGCTTTTTACCACTTCTTCACAAGAGAAGTGACAAAGAAAAAGCAGGATTTCTCTTGCCATAATAATCTATCTATATATTCCTTTATGTTCATTTGTTGTTAGAGTCATATGATCAGAATATGTTCCATCATCAGATTGGAAATTATAATCTGCTGGTTTTTCCATCATTTTTTTATATTCTTCTCTGAGTGCCTTTAAACTATCAGCAGAATGTATGGATTTTGAAAACCCTTGATACTTTCGTGTTTCTTTTGTTTGTAAATAGTTAAACATCATAAATTTACTATTATCAAATGGAATACCATTCAAAAATGATTGATACTCTTCATCAGTTAATGAATAAATTGCTGGATAAAAACATTCTTGTCCATTTGATAAAACTATTTCAGGATTTGTAACATCATATACTATATGAATTGTTTCTCCTTTAGTATTTACTCTACTAAATTCTAAAAATGCATGTCCCTCAGGTCTTTCGTTATTCAATGTGGTTAGTACATTTAGATAATTTACTTGATAATCAAATAACCCCATGTTATTTAGCATTAATAGAACATTATTGGCTAGGGAAGCCTTTTCAGCACATTTTGCAATACCCTTTTCTTTTATTTGAGACATTGAACAAATTCTTATATCTTCATCATCAGTTTTAGTTCCATTATACATATAAAATGTAAGTCTATTTTCCTGTTCTGCTGTTCCATAGTATTGGCTAATTTCCGATTGAAGAAGATTAAATATATCAATCATGTGATTAAATCCATCCTTGAGTGGTAATTGAGATATTTTTGGCATCATTGTATACTTCAGTTCCATTTTCGGCTGTGCCACTACTTTGATATAGTTTAACAAAGGCATCTCTTCATTTAAAACTAAATCTATATTATCTTTATTTACTTTACCTTGTATTATTCTTAAACTTGTATTTCAACATCTTCTAATAACAACACCTACTAATGGTTTATAGTAAGACTTTTCAAGTAGTTCAAATTTCAAATAAAAATCCATAACAACTTCATCTGTTTTAAATTTTTCTCTGCTTGTATTAGATTTTAATCCGTCCATTACTCTTACAAACTTTTATTGTTTAACTTTTTTAATAATTTTAATATTCTTGGAGAAGTTATTATTGAACCATCATTGCTTTCCATCATGTTAATAGCTACATCAATATCATACCATTTAACTTCTGATACTTCCTCTTTTTGAAGGATAAAATCCTTCTCAGTCTTATTAATATATGTGTAGTAGAAATGTGCAGTATGGGGTTCTTCCAAATTAAGTTCAATCAATTTCTCTTCTAAAATATCAGCATTTAATTCTTCTTTAACCTCACGAACAACAGCCGATTCCAAACTAGAATCACATTTTTCAACATGGCCTGCACATATAGACCACTTATTTGGGTTATGTTTTTCAAATTCACTTCTTTTTTGAAGCAATATTTGGTTTTTATAATTAAGTAAAAAAACTATAACCTCATTTCCAACTAATGATTTGTTTTTCATAATTAAAACCCTCTTTCATACATCTTCATAATAACTAATTCTATTTAAATTTAATATTTTTAATGCTAATAAGATTGTTGTTATCATCAAATTCTAATTTAAATAGTTCAGGACACTTCCAGTTTCCATCGAAAACTAATTTATTATTAAAATATATTTCAACTAATTTAGTTTCTTCATTTAATTTAATATTACACCATTTTTTTAACATAGCAGAAATAGCAGTTCCATGAGATATAATTGCTATTTTTTTATCTCTATTTACATCCAATATTTCAGATAATGCCTCATTCATTCTTTTAGATACTTCATTAACCGATTCTCCATTCGTAAGTTTATAATCCCAATTTCTAAATTGGTCTTCAAAAAAGGTTGAAGGTAATTCTGATATATTATTAACACCAAATCTTCTTTCTCCTAATCTCTCATCTACGTTTAAAATAATATTATTCTTTTCAGCTATATATTTAGCTGTTGACATAGCTCTTACATAGTGCGAAGAGTATAAAGATTTCTACTTTTAGTAATTCCGGTAAATTACTCATTTGTTCTGCATACTTTTCTCCATCAACACTTAATAGATTTTTTTCATTCCTTATTTGTTCTATTTCATTGACTTTATATTCTCCAAGAAATTTTCTAAATGGTTGTGAATGTCTTGAAATGTACACAATAGTCATTATAAATCACATACCTTCCTATAACTAATTATATCATAAAATTTCCCTTATCTGTGTGACAAAGGACATTTTTTTGTTTTACCTTTTATTTATAAGGACTTTATTTTGAAAATAAAAGTCTAGATACAGTCTAGCATTTTCATTAAATCCGTTATATTTCAATGCTTTACGAATTTCTTACCACTGCCACATGGCCTTTTGTATTGGGAATTTTGACAGTTTTTGGGAGCACTCCACAGCACTCGGCAAACCTAGCAGAACGTATCTAAAATTTATAATTGTTGAATTTTTTACAATTTTTTAGTAATTGTTTTTTCTTCAAATATTGGAGTATTAATAGTTATTCTTTTATTATCAAAATCTATAGTTGCTTCAGCATCATATGGTATTATACATCTTGGAACGGAATGTCCAAAATTAATATTATACAAAACAGGTGTTTTTAAATCTGCAAATACCTTTTTGTAAACTTGCTTATACTCTTCATAGTATTTTTCATCAATAGGTTTACCAACAATAACACCTTTTACGCTTTCCAATACTTTATTATTCTTAAAAAAGTTCAATACTATTTCCAATTTATCAGGATGCATTCTTTCCTCAGAAGTTTCTATAAATAGTATTTTTTCTTTCCATTCATCTAAGGTTGGTAATATATTATATTTAGTGTATATTTCATTTTCATTTCCATATCTTTCACTTGTATAAATATCGTATAAACTATCTAGACATCCACCATATAATTTTCCTGTTATTTTTCCTTTACCATTCAAAACTTCAAATCCATGTTGCTCATTTTGAGATTTTCTTGGTTTTCCAACTTCTTCATTACCATAGCTTTCTCTATCAAAATACCATATTGGGCTTGATATTATTTCAAAATTAGATTCATTCATAAAATACTTTTCAAAATATTGTTTTGTATATGGCAACATCTCATTATCTAATTCTGCTAGATCAACTAATAGACAAGGACCATAGAAAGATGAGAGTCCTAATTTATTTAACATTAAGTGGTTGTTTGTTGTATCAGAAAAACCTGTAAATAATTTCGGATGATTTTTAACTGCATTTATAAATTCCTCATCTTCCATTAAGTATGGAATTGTTTTATATGTATCATCTCCACCAATAGCACAAATAATTCCTTTTATACTGTCATCCATAAAAGCCTGTTTTAAATCACCCGCCCTTGCTTCTGGATGCTTTTGAAGATAATCCATATCTTTCAATGCATTTGGCATTATAACCGGTATTAATCCAAAGTCTTCTAATCTTTTAATTGCTATATCTAACTCATGTTTACAAAAAGGCATTCCTAATAGCCCTCTAGATAAACTAATAATTGCAACTTTATCCCCTTTATTTAATTTTTGTGGTTTTATCATAATTATCAACTCCTATTTATATTATATCATTAAACTTTTATTTTTTAGATACGTTTTGTATTCAATTTGAAATTAAAATTTAAACACATGTTTTACCTTTATTTTATAAGGGTTTGTAAGGATTTTCAACGTATCTAAAACGTATCTAAGGCAATGAACACTTCAAAAATTACCTAAAATGTGGAATCATAGAAAAACCCGCAATCCCTTTATTTATGCGGGTTTGCAGGTTTATTTACCACAACATTGTTTATATTTACGACCACTGCCACATGAACTTTGTACTCCCATATTATCTGTATTATTTGTATTTATAATATTACCTGTATTTCAGGCTTTTCCAGACTAGGTAACATCTATATTATTTGTATTATCTGTACTATTTATATTATAAATATTTCTCTACTGTGGACAAATTGTGGACACCGTCCACATCCGTTCACTGCTAACATTATACCATATTTCAAAGTTCAATAAATTGTGCGAATTGTAAAATCATACATTTGTGTTTTTTCTGTTCATAATTATATACTATATATTAAGATTAGTCAAACTACCGAGATTCAATTTTATATTCTATAATTTTATTTATCGTTTCAGATTTTGATATATTATCAAATAATTCTGTTGCATATTTTCTAGAACTTTCTGTGCTAGAAATATAAAAGTTTTCTGTTGTTTCTATATTTTTGTGACCTAGTAAATCAGCAACATCTCTTATCTCTATACCATTGTTTAATATTTTAGTTGCATAACTTCCTCTTAAATCATAGAATCTACATTTTTTATTCCTAACTCATTATGGATTATTTTATATGGATACCTTGTTATGTCAGTTCCTATATATGCTCCATTTTCTTTTGTAAAAATCAAATTATATCTTTTGCTATCTTTATTACTTATTTCTTCTATGACTATTCTATGCTCAACTATTTTTCCATATTTATTTTCAACATCTTCAAGATTATAATAAATATACTTTCTTCAATATAGTTTTTGCAGATAGTCTTGTTTATTCTTATAATTTTGTAATGCTATTTTTAAAGTTTGACTTATATGAACTTTTCTTGTTCCCGTTTGAGTCTTGGTAGTTCCTATAAATCATCTTCCTTTATCATCTTTAGGTTTATCATATACATTATGCTCTATATTTATTATTCCCTTTTCAAGGTCAATGTCATCCCAAGTTAATGCACCAATAACATCAATTACACTAAAGTATATTCTTCTTTTTCACTATCCCAAAAACTTCTAATTTCTTTTTCTTCAAATAGATTAGTAATTGTTTGTAATTTATTATTCATTAATTATCACATTCTCTCGTTTATATATTTGGTTATGTAATAGTAGAGAATTATTCAAAATTCCATTTGATTTGAATATCTCTACTATTTGTTTCTTCATTTAACTTTCCAATATAGATTTTATCTATAAATTCATCGACAATAACTCTATTTAATTCTTCTAATTTTTGATATTTATTAAATATCTCTTTATTATTTTTTGAAGATTCTTCTTTCATTTTATAATAAGCTATTTTCTTATTAATAGATTTAATTTGATCTTTATAGGTATCTTCATCATTATTATAATTAGTGATTAAATCTTTAAATTGTTCTGGGGTAACAACACCATTAACTTTATCTTCGTAAAAATTTCTTAAATAATTTCTTGTTTTAGAAATTTTATTATTAATATCATCTCGTTGTTTTTCTAAAGATATAATTTTTTTATTAAATCTATTTTCTTTCTTTTTTGAATCTAAATTTTCTAATTCATTTTCATCATAAAACTTTTGAATCTTCTTATTAATTGCATCTAATACTAGATTTGCAAGTTCATCATATCTAATTGAAGACTTATTTATACAATCATCATAGCCATCACGATTTCCAGAACATAATAGATATTCATGTTTAGTAGAGTTCTTTTTTCTCATATAATCTTCACATTCTTATTTGATGTTCTTAAAAATTTTGAAATAATTGCCTTTATATAATCTATATTAAACATATTATCAATCCTCCTAGATATTAACATATCTTTATCTAATACCATTAGATCATATTTCCTTATTAAAATTTTATATTAACATTAAAAAAAGGGGATTTTTCCCCTTAATTGTTGTCATTATTTTATATTAAATGTCTTAACTTCTTTATTTTCAATTTCTTTTAGCGCAACCTTTTCATCACTAAATTTCCAATCAATTTGATAATCAGGTAATAATTTAGATTTGATAGGGTTAATTCTAGGAATTAGAATAACTGCTTCAAAATTATTTAATAATTTTAAATCTTCAACAGTAATTAGTGGTTCAATTCCTTTTTCAGTTTGTTGATTTCCACATAGTTTTGAAATATCTTCTAATGTTTCAGTATCATTCGCTAATAAATAAACAATATTTCCAAACACCATTTTTAATATTTCAGTTCCCTCTGCACCATAAGTATTTCTTAACTCTAATATACTTCTTATAAATATACTAAATTTAATATTAAAACTTCTTGCAAGTGTAAGCATATTGTTGAAATCCTTAATTGGAATTAAGTTTTCGAAATCATCAATTACGACATTTAATCTACGAGTTTTATCATTAGTATTTGTTGCAGCATAATAACATTCTTCAATTATTAAAGGAATTAATCTTCTAGAAGTTGACTTATTATTACTTATAATAAATAATGCAGTTTTATCTTTTTGAATATTTGTCATATCAAAGTTAGATGAAGATAACATTTTTAATAATGTTTCTCTTGATGCAAATAATCTCATATTTTGTATAAATACTGATAGAATACTACCTTTTGTTTCATTTGGTGCTAATATAATATTAGAAAGATTAATGTATGTTGGAGAAGTCTTATCATATTTTTTAACTTCTTCTGATAATTTATCAAATTCTGATACTAGATTTAATAAACTACTAATATTTACTTCTTCTTCCTTTGCATTGTCAAATAGATATAGTGCAAGTCCTATGAATAATGATGTCGCAGAATTGTTCCAAAATGGATCAATACTAGCATTAAATGTTTCATTACAACAGAAATAGTAACCAACATTCTCTAATAATTCTATTGTTTTGTCCTTTTGACCATTCTTATATAATTCATAAGGTAAACTTAATGGATTATAATTATTACCAAGAGTAGGATTATCTAAATTGATTACAATAGTATTGTAATTTTGTTTTTTTAGTTCTCCTGATAAAATATCATAAATTTCTCCTTTTACATCATGAACTATAAATGACTCTTGTGCTTTAACTGCAAGTCTTAATTGTGGTAACATTGTTGATTGAGTCTTACCACTACCTGTTGAACCAATAACCAAAGTATGAGCTTCATCATCTTTAATATAAAGATTATTTTCATCATACATCATTGGTATTCCTGATTTTTTAATTTCAGAATCATAACTGACTGGGGTTAGTTTAGATTTTAATTCTTCAACTGTTGCCCATCTTGAATATGCCATGCATATCACTCCCTTTCAATAACATTATAGCATTTGCATTTTTGACAGACTTAAACAAAAATGACTTTTATGTAAAAGCGTGGTATACTACTAAATGAGTGGGTGATACTATGTTTTCCAACGATTTAGTTTGTAACATAATTGAGTATTTAAATAATAACATAAATAAAGAAATAACTATTGATGAGTTAAGCTTGTTATTTTACTTTGATAAATCATACATAATGAGAAGATTTAAGAAAGAACTAAATATATCTATACATGAATATATCAATACAACGAGAATATATAATAGTTTGAAGTATTTTAAAGATGATAATTATATATTAAGTATTGCTTTTAAAAATGGCTTTAATTCATTAGAATACTTTTCGGAAGTGTTTAAAAAGAATATGGGAGTTAGTCCAAATATTTATAAAAAATATTCAAATTATAAAAATATTACTGATAAAGAACAAGAAAAAATCCTAGATAATTTATCTAGAATTATTAACATCAAAACTAATGTTTTAAATTATTTAAATCACAGAAAACCTATTATCAGCAACTATGTTAAAAAATTTGAACTTAAATGAAATTATTCTTTTATGAAAGTTCCATTAACATCTCTTGCTAATTTAGTTCCAACTGCTTTTTCGAGATATGGAATAATATCTGAATCATAATTACAGATTGTATTTAATTGAAGCATATTAAAATTATCAGGATTATTTGTATATTCATCATTTTCATCGCCAGAGAAAAACCTCCACCCACTATCCGCTTCGTTAGTAGGGTTTTCTCTATACATATAACCGACTTTTTGTCCATCAACAGTAATTCTATCTGATGCTATACAACCACCTTTAACTGTTGTAAGTTCTTTAATTTCATTTTCCTTTAATTTAATCCTCCTTAATTACATTGACATACCATGTTCCATTTCTTCTTCTTCCATTTGTTGTTGCTTAATTTGTTGTTGTCTTTTTTGTTGTCGAAATATATCATTAAGATTTGGAACTTGCTTTTGACCCAAACCCATTTGTTGAGTTCTTTGTTGGAATTGAGCTCGTCTTAAATCTTGTCTTTGTTTCATCAATTCTATCTAATAGCATTTCGGCTTCTTGTGGTGTTTTTGTTTTACTAGAAGCATATTTTCTAAACATTTCACGATATTGTTCGTCAGGAATCTGTGCCAGTCTTGCAGCACGATAATTTAATCCTTCTAATACTTCATAAGATATTGTGCCAATGTTAGTTAAAGCAATTTCAAATCGGTATTCATATACCTTTCCACGTTTTCTTACGCTTACCATAGTTATCTCTCCTTCATTATAAAACTTAATGAAACGGAAAAATGCCAGCATTTCGAATGTTGACATTTTATATAACTATGTCCACAATAATTGTCCACGTAGATTTTTTATTGATTTTTATGGGGTTTCCTCGATTCTGTCCACATTATTTATGCTATGTGGACAAATCGTGGACAAATTGTCATCTGTGGACAAATTTATCATTTTTTCTATTTTTAACAATTCCTTTATTTATGCGGGCTTGCGAGCTATTTACCACAACATTTCTTATATTTTTTACCACTGCCACTCGTTAATTTCCTTTAAAAATAGGGCTTTTATTACCTTTATATTTTAGTTTATTCCTGCTAATCTCTAGCAGAGTGGCTCTAAAAGTGGCTCCAGAATTGCAAATTTTCCACATCTTTGTATTTGTATCTATGATCTTCAACTACAATATACCATTTAATCGCCTATAAGTCCATACAACTTGACTGCTTCCTGCTTGCTAATGAATAATCTGTTTCATCTAGATATAATGTTTTGCTATGCCTCTTGGCTATTTAATGATGCATCAAGTTGTTGAAGGATTAAAAGTTTTTTCTGTATAGTCAATTTCATTTTTTCATTTATTGATTTAGCTTTCTTTATTTCGTCTTCTAGATCTCTTATTTGGATATCTAAATCATTCATTACTCTTATATTATCTTCTACCATAATTTACTCCTTCTTCTTTTTGATCAACTGATTGTAGCATAGCTATTTTTGATGCAATTTCTTCATCAAGCTTTTGCTCTCTTGCCATAAGTTCTTTCCTCTCTGCTATTAATCTATCATATTCTGCTGATAGTTCTTCTTTTTGACTTATTCTCAATTGAATTGCTGTATTTTCTTGTTTTAATTGCTTAACTATTTTTTCAGTTGGCATAACAGCTATAGGTTCTGAAATTTCTTCTTTCGTGAAGACAACTTCTGTACTTAGTTTAATGCCTTTAGATGCTATAGCTTCTCTTAGTTTCTGAGCTTTTACATCGCCCATTCCAACTAATTCAAATACTCTTTCTCCTAAGTTAATTAAGTCTTGTAATGTATAAATACCATTTCTATATAGTACGCCACTCGTTTTTCCATCAAGGCCTAATTCTTCTTGTACCATTGGAATACCCTTAGCTTTATATTCTGCTTTTCTTTCATTCAACAAAAGGTCTTCATCTTTTAATGAGTAACCCAATGAGTGAGCATATTTCTTTATCTCAACCATTCCATCTTCACCCAAGTTTCTAATCCTAACTAAACTTTCAAAATCTCTAGCTAATAAATCTCCTAAATAATAAATCTGACCTTTTCTTGTTAATGCATTTTTTACTCTTGTTGATAAACCTAAATTTCTAATTGGTATCAATGCAACATCATCACTTATTCCTAATTCTTCATATTCTGCATGATCATCAGTAAATAATAAACCCATATCCATAACAGTATTACGAATTCCCCAATATCTTGAAAGAATTCCTGTTTTAAGTCTATCATACAATTGAGACGTACTTGCTCCTAATAAATCTCCTAATGTACTAATTCCCATTGATTTTAATACAGCAATGTCCTCACCATCTATATTTAGCGAATCCAATGACATATTTTTTAAATCTTCTGTTACATCTCTTCTAATTGATTTCAAAACAACTGAGTTTTCACTTTGTTCTCCCATAAATCCACCTCTCAATAATATTATATATGATTTATTTGTTTTTTACAAATAGTTACTAATAATCACAACTTTTGTGAACTCTTGGATAAGGTGTTACATCTTTTATGTTATCAATGCCTGTTATATACATAAGAAGTCTTTCAAATCCAATACCAAAACCACTTCTTTCACAAGTACCATATTTTCTTAATTTTATATACCATTCATATTCTTCGATTTTCATATCTAATTCTTTCATTCTAGATACTAATTTATCTAAATCCTCTTCCCTTTGACTCATACCAAATACTTCTCCAATTCCAGGCATCTCTAAATCTGCACCTGCAACTGTACCATCTGGCATTTGTTTCATATAAAATGATTTTAATTCTTTTGGCCACATTGTTAAAAAGAATGGACATTTAAAATAATCTGTTAAGTATTTCTCATGTTCTTTAGCTATATCAGAACCATATTCTGGCTTGAATTCAAAATCCTTACCACTTTTTTTAAGTATGTCAATACATTCTTTATATGGTACCCTTTTAAAATCACAAGTTAATACCTTAGTAAGTCTATCTATCAATCCTTTTTCAACATATTTATCTAAGTATTCCATTTCATCTTTTGCATGATCTAAGGTGTATTTAATAACATATTTTACTAAGTCTTCTGCAATATCCATAATTCCATCTAAATCACAGAATGCAACTTCTGGTTCTATTTGCCAAAACTCTGCAACATGGTATGGAGTATGTGATTTATCAGCTCTGAATGTCGGACCGAAAGTATATACCTTACTAAATGCTTGTGCAAAGGTTTCTGCTTCAAATTGAGTTGATACGGATAATCCAACTTTCTTACCAAAAAAGTCATCTTCATAACTTACTTTTCCTGTTTCAGCAATCTTATCAAGATCCTGTGTTGTTACTTGAAACATTTCTCCTGCGCCCTCGCAATCACTTGCAGTAAAAATAGGTGCATGTAAGTACAAATACCCTTGTGATTGAAAGTATTCATGAATTGCCATCGATAATATACTTCTAACCCTAAATACTGCTTGAAACAATGCTGTTCTTGGTCTTAAATATGCTTGTTCCCTTAAAAATTCACGAGAATGAGCTTTTGGTTGAATTGGGTAGTCTTCTGGACAATCTCCTATTAAATAAATTTTTTTTGCTTTTAGTTCAAAACACTGACCATCAGCAGGTGATGGTATTAATGTACCTATCACCTTAACTGAAGATCCAAAGTGAATTTTTGCTATATCTTCAAAATCTTTGGTACTTTTGTCATAAACTATTTGAAGTTTTTTAAAGCAAGTCCCATCTGATAAGTCTATAAATCCAACTTCTTTTTGTTTTCTGTGTTTTCTAATCCAACCCCTAACTTCTATGTCTTTATCCAATAATTCTTTATATTGTTTGTAAATATCTTTAATTTCCATTTTAATTTCCCCTTTCATTATAAAACTTTCTTATCTTTTAGTTCTTTTAACGTTTTTGCTTCCCAACTTGATGCTTGAATTTCAACAATATGGGATTTTTCTAATAAAAGCATTAATATCCTTGATTGACCGATTCCACCACCAATTGTATATGGTAATTCGCATTTTTGTATTTTTTGGTGGTAAGGTAATCTAAGTCTATCTAAACAATCAGATTTTTTTAATTGTGAAATAAGTGATTTTTCATCTACTCTTATTCCCATAGAAGATAATTCAATTGCTTTATCAAGAGTTTTATCAAAAACGAGTAAATCTCCATCCAAAGACCAATCATCATAATCTGGACTTCTTAAATCATGCTCTATACCAGATTTTAATTTATCTCCTATTCCAATTATAAATACTGCTTTTTTATCTCTTACAATTATTTCTTCTCTATCTTTTGGAGTTTTATCAGGATACATATCTTCTAGTTTTTGACTAGTAATAAAATATACTGATTTTGGTAAATCAACTGTAATAAATTTATATTTTTGCTTAACAAATATTGATGTTTGTCTTACTGCTTTATAAATACTTCTTACAGTTTCTTTTAAATAATCTATAGTTCTATCTTCTTTATCTATAACCTTTTCCCAATCCCATTGTTCTACAAACATAGAATGTATATCATCAACTTTTTCATCTTTTCGTATGGCTTTCATATCAGTATATAGTCCTGTATGCATTGGAAATTCGTATCTTCCAAGAGCATCCCTTTTCCATTTTGCTAACGAATGAACTATTTCAAATTTTTCGCTACCTTTTTTAAAACTAACCCCTTTTTCTACACCTGTTAAAGCATCTTGTAATCCAGAAACTGTTTTGACAAATAATGGACTTTGAACCTTTGTAAGCGATAATCTGGCTTCTAATTGCCTTTCAAAATATTTTTTCACTTCATCTATTGCTTTTATTGTTTCTAAATAACTTAATTCTTTTTTCATTTTTATAACCTTCTTTCTTAATTTATTTTTTATAAATAAACCAAGATAGATTGTAGGTACTATCTACTTTATTTATTTGTGTATAAAGTAGACATAAAATGAAATACTAAAATTATCTACTTTATACTATTTTTTGTTTTATTTTATTATTGTTATTATTGTCATCTGACATAAAATCACTTCTTTCTTTTTAAAATATAAAAACCCGTATCATCCTACAATAAGGACGAATACGGGTATCCGTGGTGCCACCTTAATTTATTACTAAAAAAACCATCTATATATATAAACGGTTTGCTATTACAGTAATCTCTTTTCAGTTCTAACAAACCTAGCAACATGATAACGGATTGCCTTCCGAACTAGCCTACTAAGAATACTCCTTTCGGTAGTCAGCTCTGGGGTGTTCTTTCGCCAAATGTTATTATTAGTTCACACTATACCTAACTCACTCGAATAACAATTTTGGGTACTTTTCCCCTTCAACGCAATATAATCATATCATATTTACATTGGTTTGTCAAATTTCAACATTTTCATTTTCTGATTATTACTTGCTTTGGTTTCATCATTTGATAATGAAATTCTGTTTCTCCACTTGGAACAAATCCTAATCTTTCATATAATTTTCCCACTGGGTTTTGTTTAAAATATTGAATTTCAATATCTCTATCTTTATTCCATTTT
>ULJA01008649.1_pt1 | contig 15121 bp, 20 predicted proteins | sample 1950791 | NCBI WGS metagenome assembly ULJA01 (sample SAMEA4835463, study PRJEB28245) | human gut metagenome | biome: gut microbiome; material: fecal sample | place: Denmark | collected 2008 | reverse complement strand
CGGGGTAGTGAATGCCATAGGCGTAGTGATTTTCGTATGTTATCATCGACTGTGTCTCGCCGACCTCCCTGTCCTGGGCGGTATGCTGGAACTTGAGACTCAGCTCCTCTTTCTGTTTATCGCTTTTGACCGCACAGCCCGCCGCGCCGAAAATAAACAGCACGGTGCACATCAGAGCCGCGAGACGGCGAAATAATTTTTTCATATCGTTTTTCCTTTCCGTAAAAACTTACGAACAGCTGAGAACAGCTGATATTATAGTATAAAATGTCGAACTTTGCAACAAAAGCGCGCAAACTGTAACCTACTGTTACACTCTGTTATGGATTTGTAATTTGTGCGGGTGTCTATATCCTATTCACTAAAACGGCTGAATTGACCTCAAAACTGCAGATAAATGCCGCGAAAGCCTGCCTTTTTTTGTCTTTTGTTCCGAAATCGGCGCGGATATGGCTATTTTTCTTTTTAAGAGTAACAATTTATCGGCATTTTAGTATAATAAAGTATCTTCAATTTTAAAAGGGGAGAGCCTTATGACAAAAGTCGTCAAGTTCGGCGGAACTTCGCTCGCAGAGGCGAAGCAGTTTCTCAAAGTCGCCGATATAATCAGATCAGATCCCGACCGCCGCTATGTCGTGCCGTCTGCGCCCGGCAAGCGTTTCAGCGGAGATACAAAAGTCACCGATATGTTCTATGCCTGCTACGATTCCGCATCGAGAGGCGGCGATTTTGAAGAGATATTCCAGAAGATAAAGAACCGCTACAATGATATAATTTCCGGACTCGGGCTCGATATGTCTCTCGAAGATGATTTTGAGCATATACGCCTCAATTTTATCGGACGCGCCGGCCGCGACTATGCCGCATCGAGAGGCGAGTATCTCAACGGCAAGATAGTCGCAAAGCTGCTCGGCTTCGCGTTTATAGATGCCGCAGATGTCATATTCTTCGACGAGAGCGGCAAATACGACGCAAAGCGCACGATACCCATTCTGCGCGAGCGCCTGAGCTATACTGAGTACGCAGTCATTCCCGGTTTCTACGGTTCGATGCCCAATGATACTATCCGCACATTTTCTCGCGGCGGTTCGGATATAACAGGTTCGATAGTTGCGGCGGCGGCCGATGCCGATCTCTATGAGAACTGGACGGATGTCTCGGGCTTCCTCATCGCCGACCCGCGCGTCGTTGATGATCCGCAGGTCATGAAGACCGTTACATACAGGGAGCTGCGCGAGCTTTCGTATATGGGCGCGACTGTTATTCACGAGGACGCGATATTCCCCGTCATGCAGAAGAAAATTCCGATCAGAATAAAGAACACCAACTCCCCGGAGGACGCCGGCACGCTTATTCTTGCCGACACTGACGAGCCCGCCGAGAACACTGTCACCGGCGTGGCGGGGCGCAAGGGCTTCTCTTCGATAAACATTGAAAAATACCGCATCCACGACGAGTGCGGAGCGGTGCGCAAGATGCTCGAGGTGCTCGAGGAGCACGGCGTGAATTTCGAGCATATCCCCTCGGGAATCGACAACTTCAGCATCGTTGTTGAGACTACGAGCCTCGGCGACGAGACGGACGATATAGTCTACGATATAAAGAAAGTCACTTCGGCGAGCAGCGTGACGGTCGAGAACGGTATCGCACTCATAGCGGTCGTCGGACGCTCGATGAAGTCCACGCGCGGCGTTGCGGGCACTATATTCTCGAGCCTCGCCAAGGAGAACATCAACATAAAGATGATCGACCAGGGCTCGAGCGAGATAAACATCGTTATCGCCGTCGCGGAGCGCGACTACGAGCGCACGATAAACACGATATATTCGGCATTCGTGAAATAAATAAAACAACAAAGCAACCGGCGGCGGGAAAAGTCCCTGCCGCCGGAGCTGTTATTTGAAGAATATCGGTGAAAAAGTGAAGAGGTAAGAGTGAAGAAGTAAAAACGGGCAATAAGGTGCGTAAACATAGGTAAAAACGAAGAAAAGGTGCGCAACTTGGGATTTGTTGATTATATCGGTGTTCCAACTTCAATTAAGTTACCATCCAAATCGTAGAATCTGACCACCTTTTGTCCCCAACTGTGTGTCATCAGGTGATTGACATATTCGATTTCAGGGTAAAGTGTTTCAAGACGCTCTACAAATTGCTCTATATTGGGCTCTTCAAAATACAGCTCAGACTGATTACTGTTTGGAATTACACTTCTTTTTGTGAATTGTTCCCAGTATCTCGATTCCTGTAAATATAAATTATTCGTCAATTCCATATTCCCATCGTTGTCTTGAAGCAGTTGAAATCCAAACATATCACTATAGAACTTTAACGCACGGTTACAATCTTTAACAACTATAAGCGTTCCTTTGTATTTCATATACGTTCACCTCATCAAAATCCTGTTTATTGAACTGATTATACAGCAGAAAGGACGGATTGTGAAGTGAAATATCCTTCGAATGTGAAAGAATGACCTTCGGCCATTGTGAAATTTTCCGCTTGCGCGGAAGGTGAAATGAAATAAATCCACCAACGCCCGCAGGCATTTCACACGCCGCAGGCGTATTTCACTTGCGAAGCAAATTTCACAAATCCCGGAAGGGATTTATTTCACTGAAAAGAAATACGGGCAAAAAGGTGCGTAAACATAGGTAAAAACGAAGAAAAGGTGCGTAGAAATAGGAAATCAATCTAATATTTTAAGCATATTTTCAGCAATCAGTTCTACACTATAACGAACCATTCCATCATTACTGCCATTTTTTCCAAACAATTCAGAGATAACGCCTTTATTTGTAACGTTAATACCTTTTATGGGCTTTCCGTTCTGTGTTTTTCTTTTGATTGGGATGGTGTTTGTATCAGCTTCTTTTAAAAATTTGACTGCTACTACAGTTTTTCCATTTTCCTTTCCTGTGAGCAATTGTGCAAATCTATAATCTCCGCAGTCGTTGATAAGATCACAGGCTACTGCGTTAAAATCCAGTTGCCCTCTTCCTATGCTTACGAACGGCACATTATTCCCGCTCGTTTGACTTATTTTTACCACATTCCACTCCATTTCATCAACTCCTTTGATTTATTATTTATATCATATCGCAAATTTCTGCTTCTGTCAATTATTTTTTTGGTATTACTTATTTTTTATTGTTGTTTTGTGCGGCATCTCTTTTGTTCGCTGCATATTATTGTTACGAAAGTGATACAACCTTCGGTTGATGATATGCGCCTACGGCGATGATATACACGCTGACGCGTGATGATATACCAAGCCTGCAGCTTGGATAAAAAAAGAAGTAACTTTTGGTAGACAAAAGTTACTTCTTTTCTGGCCCGCCCGGAGGGATTCGAACCCCCGGCCTTCAGAATCGGAATCTGCTGCGATATCCAGCTTCGCTACGGGCGGATGTGCGGATATTATAGCACAGAAGAAAGCCGGAAGCAAGAGCGGCGGACGCGCGGCGCAAAAATATTTTTCCGACGGTCAACAAAATTGGAAAAAGCTCTTGCAAAAAAGCGAAGTCTCGCTTATAATATATGAGCTGTTGATTTTTTTCTGCTACTGTGGCTCAGTTGGTAGAGCAGCTGATTCGTAATCAGCAGGTCGCCGGTTCGAGTCCGGCCAGTAGCTCCAACCCGCAATCCTTTGTATATCAAGGGCTTGCGGGCTTTTCTTTTGCCCGAAATTCTGTTCGAGAGCGGGCAAAAATTCGCGCTTTGGTCTTTATTTGGTCTTTATGGGCTTTAAAATTGCCTATATTTTGTAAGCTGTAAGTGGAGTAACATTTCGTGACGCCCTCAAGCGAATCAGGCGCCGGAATGCCTTGAAAATCAATTTTCGGCGTTTTTGCCGCGAAACAGAGGGGCGCCGTTCGGTTACCCGAGAACGCTCAAACTTTTTACTGTCCCCCGGTTATGTGTGCGCGGAGATCTGCCGGACGGAACCCGATGGGGTAACGATTCGTGACTCCATCGGTAGGTTATGTGTGCGCGGAGATCTGCCGGACGGAACAGCACAGGCAACATAAAAACAGCATGAGCGGGCAGCTTGCATTCGACTGCAAACAACCCGCTCGCTTTTCTTTTTTTGCCCGCTCCGGACATATCAAAATAACTCCCGCACATTCCTATGCGCCAAAGGTAAAGTTTTGGTTATCGAGCTTCGTTATCTTCGACATACTCTATAATATCGCCGGGCTGACATTGCAGCAGGCGGCATATAGTAGCGATGTTTTCCCAAGAGACAAGCTCCGAACGCCTTATTTTCTGCATTGTAGCTTCGCCGAGAAGTTTTTCTTTCCTCAGGCGATAGGTAGAATATCCGGCGGCTTTCAGCTCTGAGAGGATATCAATTTTATATTCTATCGGCACTGTACATTTCCTTTCTGCTTTTATTGGGCGCGCTGATATAACAGTACACCTTTCCACGATAACAATTATATCACATATATGCACACATAGCAAGTGTACAAAGTGAACAAATTATACACATAAAGTTTGTGCATAAAGCGGATATACATTCACTTGAGAATGGTGTATAATAGGTCTTGCAAGGTTGAGAAGAGCAACAGCCCGCTCAACATTGCCGAAGCCCTGAACCGGCAACATGCCGACCCGCTCGCCGCTCAATCCGAATTGACGGAAGCCGCAGGAGGCGCAAGACAAACCGCACGATCAGGCAAACACAGAAAGAAAGGACGAAAAACAGTGAGCAAAAAGAAAAGTAAGAAAGGCAGGGCGGCAAATTCGAAGGAGAGCAGCCTGACACGCGAGGATCTCGACAAAGCTTATTTTGAGGGTTTTAGATATGGCTTTCAGCGTGCTTTCCAATGGATAACCGAAAACGATGAGTTTATTGTGGACATTGATTAAAAAGAGCCCCTATCCGAACGCCGACCAAAGCTAACACGGATAAGAGCACAGCCCACCGGAGCGGGTAGATTCATTCTATCATGCCCGCTCCCGAAAATCAAGAAGAACAGGAGCTTTAATTATGATTAATGATGAAGAATTCAAGAATAAGTTAAACGAAGTACATCCGGGCACATATGATATGACCTCGCCGGAAATGCGGGCGATATATCGCATTTCTAACGAGGACTATTATAAGGCAATTTGCTATGCTTTCTATTTCGGATTCCTTAAAGGGCAGCGAGCAGCAACGGCAAAAGAAAAAAAGAGAAGAGCCGCAAGAGCGGCAATGAACAGTTAAGAGGAGGATAAAGAAATGAGTTTTTCACGGGAAATAAAGGCGGACAAAATAGCCGACGTGCTCGGGATCATTGCTGCGAAGTGTCCCGAAGTTCGAGAAATAATTCCGAGTTCGGGGCGCACAGACGGATTTTATAGCGCGGTCGAATCCTTGAGCGAGTTCATAGAGCTGCTTGAGCTTGAAGCGCAGTATAAAGAAAAGCTTATCTGCCTGATTGACAAACAGGTTAGAGTTGCGGAAGCGGACGCTTTCAACCGCGCTTGCTATCTGAGCAAATGCTATGACGAGTTTCGCGGAATAAGTTTCGACTAATGCGTTTCGAGACATGACGCTATAACAGCATAAAATATTATATCTGAGCGGGCAATTGCATTCGACTGCAAAAGCCCGCTCTTCCTTTTTGCCCGCTCGCTTTTATATGGCTCCCTGAAGCATGGATTCTTTACCGCGTTTTGGCGCATAGGGATATGCGGGAGAGGTTATCGGATATGAAAGACCGACAGACGCAGTGAGAAAGCGCGTTGACCCCGACGATAGAGGGGTCGCCAAAATGGAGACCCCCTCCGGAGCGGGCAGGCATTTTGCTTTTATTTGTCGAACATATGTTCGCGTAATAGCTTTCGTCCGTTTCTCGTGTTTCTTGTGCGGTCGAGCAGTTCCGTGCACCATTCAACGCTGCTCATGCCGGTTGCCTTGAATCTTGACAACCCGCTCCCGGTGTATGGCTTGCTCCCGATGAGCTCTTCACGGTATAATTGCAATGCTCTTTTATTCTTTGGTTGTCTGAATTTTGTCAAAGCATTGGACTCTAATCGGCATACTTTGTGATACGGCATATTCAGTTCTTCTGATACCCGCATTCTGTTGTCAGAGCCCTCGAAGTATTTGCAGCGAATAACCGCCGCTTCGTCCTCCGGAAACTCTGACATGATTTTTTCGAGATCGCGCCGACAGGCTGCTATCAGGTCATTATCTGCAATTTCATCAAACGGGCAATCAGAATCAGGGTCAGCGAACAATTCTCCGATTGTGATGTCCTCATCTTCTCCCACGAGCATATCCAAGCTTGTACAGTTATTGAGCGGGTCACGCCTGCTACTCCGTATTCCCAAAGCCGCCGCTATTGTGTTGCGTAAATGAAAACTAATGTAGGAACTGAAAGCATAGCTCTTTTGAGGGTCATATGCCTCCACGGCGGCTATAAGTGCGAAGAAAGCAAGCTGCTTTAAATCATCAAGCTCAAGCCCGGCGCGGGCAAATCGCGGGCTTTGAATGTCATAAAGTTTGTTTATTTTCCAAATCATGAGCTTTTCTGTATTTTTCCATAGCTCGGCATATAGCTCGGCATTACCGGCTTTGATTTGCAATGCCAGTTCTTCATTACTCATTGACAACCCGCTCCCATAAAAATATAATATAGGTGTTTATAGGCGGAGTTCGTTATCTTTGGCGGGCTCTGCTTTTTCTTTATTCTGCCGTATCGTTGTAGAACTTGACTCATTTACGAGGCTTTATAAAGCCGGCTTTCAATGCCCGGTTCGAATTCCTGCGGTTGCAGTACATATTTAAAACACATATATCCGAAGCGATTCTGAACGCATTCCACAAGCTTATAACCTTTCGGTGCTCGCGGCGGATTATCGGGTGAATAGTTCCGGATCGTTTCTGTCGCGTTCTCGGTCTCAGGCTGCTTGAGGTTGCGCGTTGCGAGATATCGGTGCTTCGTACCTTGCTCTTCTGTCCAGTGGTCGAAAAGGTAGTTTGCAAGCCCGGTATAATCGCGCCCGTGGTCTATGCCGTTATAGTAGTTGTGTTCCCTTAACGGCTCAATTTTGATAATATTGCCGTATCGCCATTGCGAAGCGATTACTTCGGGCGGTATGCCGTCCGAGAGCATATGAAAATGTATTCTGTTTGTGTTCTTCCCGCGCCCCATATATAGACAAATGCGGGCTTCCGGATAGGCATATTTAAGCCTGCGATTATATAAATCACGAATGTGCCGCGCTTCGTTCCAATCGTGTACTTCGTTCTCATTATCGAATGTCAAGGTGCTGTACAGAGACGAGGGAGAGAAGTTTTCGTTGATTAGCCGCTCATGGTGTCGCCGGGCAATCATCCGATTATGGCGTTCCCGCTCTTCTGCTGTTCGTGCTTCCGGCTTGTATTGAGCCTTTGCTATGTTCCTTGTGCGGTCAGAGACGGAAAAGACCTCTTGCTCACATACAGCTCCCGCGAATATACGCTTTTTAACTCTCATCGTCACCCGCTCCCTTGACATTCTGAATCAATGCTTTAACTTGTCCAAAAGCTCAAAGAAAAGAGCTCGCTTTTCATAAAACTGTCTCCTGCCGCACGGTGCGGATAAACATTCATATTTCGTGCCCTCTGCAACATTTTGCAATAACGGCGCATATAACCCGCAGTCAGGCTCACAGGCAGCTATTACACACTGCTCAATAATTTTTGTATATTCCTCGGAGCGGGCGGTCTGTTGGGCTTTCATTCTGCGATATTGCAGGCAGAAATATTTCAATTCTAAGTAGCGTTCGGCGGAGATCCCGAGCTTTAGCAATTTGTTATTAGTAGACATTATCCGAACCTATGTAAGTTCTCACTAATGGGTCTGATCTTTCCATACTCGACGCTTGACGGAGCGGGAGCGGGCTGATTAAGGCAAAACATTTCGAGCAGCATATCAAAGTTTATAAGCCTTTTTGATCCTACCGGAACGGCGGGGACTTCGCCGCGCTTCACCATATTGCGCAGGGCGGTTATGGTTATTGCCGTTTCCGGGTCAAGCTCCTTGAGCATGGCGACACATTCGGGAATCGTTCTCATGCGGGGAATACTCATTATTCCGCCTCCTTTGCAAGCTCGGCTATTATGCCGAAGATCTTCTCTTTTTCTTCCTGCGGCAGCTCTTTACGCAGCTTTTTGCTCAATGTCGCGTCCCATATTCCGAGCTTTTCCGCGATTTGCCACAGTTTTATACCTGATTTTTTTGCGGCGTCCCTAATGTCATGATTTTTGACTGCCATATTTTAGCCTCCTGTCGAAAATTGTTGTTGACATTTTTGCAATGAATGTGTTACAACTATATTATAGTGCAACATCATCAATAAATCAACGGGTGAATTGCAAGATTTTTAAAACGCAACAAATTAGCGACATAAAAAGGAGAAGATATCAATGCGCAACATTCTCGGCGAAAGACTAAAAAGTGCCAGGGTAAAAGCCGGGCAGACCCAAGAGGATATAGCGAAGCTCCTACGAGTACAACGGCAAGTGATAAGCTACTTTGAAAACGGGAGCAGAACACCGAATATTGACGATCTTATAAAGCTTGCTGAAATCTTCGGCACTTCCACGGATTACCTTTTAGGGCTGACGGACGCGCAAAGCACGGATTTAGAAGTTAAATACATATGCGACTATACCGGACTGAGCGAAAAGGCGGTTTCGGAGCTTCATAACAGCAAAGAGCTTATAAACGACTGTAATGATAAGCGGGCAATAATTGTTGAATCTATGACCGAGTATGCACATTCATGCGAAGCGGCTTTTGACATTGTAAATCTGTTTATAAAAGGTCATATGTTTCAAATGGGGAGACATCTTTATAAATATAAATTAGGAATTGCTGAGGCTGTTGAGGAACATAGCGCAAATATAAAGGGGTTTGGCAGTTTAGAAGCAAGGATAAAGGCGAACGAAGAAGCCCCTCGTTATAGGAAGCGTTTGCCATTTGTTACGGTTGCCCCCGAATATTGGGAGAAGAGAGACAATAACAAAAAAGAACAGCTTGCAAAATATGAGCTTTACGAGGCGGCAGACGATTTTAAAAGTCTGCTCAAAGAGCTTGCAAGCGAAGAAGAGCGGGCACTCAAGGAAATTAGAGCCGAATACAAGAAGCTTGAAGAAGCCGAAGAAGCTGCTATGATAACTGAGAAGAACTCCGGCGAAGAAGCAAAGGGCAGTGATAGCAATGGCAACGATAACTAAACGCGGCGGCACATATAGAATAAAAGTGTCCTGCGGCTATTCCGCAGACGGTCGGCAGATAACCCGCTCCACGACATGGAAGCCCGATCCAGGCATGACGAAGCGGCAGGAAGAAAAGGAACTGAACCACCAAGCTGTTTTATTCGAAGAGCGGGTAAAGACAGGACAGTTCATCGGCAGTAATATTAAATTTGCCGATTTCGTTGAGACATGGTTCAAGGACTACGCAGAGAAGCAGCTCAGACCGAAAACACTGCTCGGTTATAAAAAAATGGCTGTGCGCACAAATGCCGCTATAGGGCACATACGCCTCGACAGACTGCAACCGCAGCACATACTTGAATTTTATAATCAGCTTGCCGAGAACGGCGTGCGGGAAGATACGAAGTATTGCTGCAAGGGCGATCTTCGCGGGCTCTTAAAGGACAACGGGCTGAAAATGAAAGAGTTTTCGGAACGGTCAGGGGTCTCGGAGCGCACGCTCAGAGCGGCCGTAAACGGTAATAATGTCGCTGAACAAACGGCAAACAAGATATGCAATGCGCTAAAAATGCGGCGGTCTGAGCTTTTCCGGGCGGCAAGTGATACGAACGTTCTCTCAAACAACACGATTCAACATTATCACCGGTTTATATCGAGCGTTCTAAGTACGGCTGTACAGTGGCAGATTATTTCTTCGAATCCGTGCAGTAGAGTAAAAGCTCCAAAGATTCAGCGAAAAGAGGCTCAATACCTCGATGAAGAACAGTCTCTTGAACTGCTTAAAGCTCTCGAAAATGAGCCTATAATGTACAAAACGCTGATAATGCTTATACTTTATACCGGAATGCGCAGGGGCGAAGCCTGCGGGCTTGAATGGTCTGATATAGACTTTGAAAACAATCTTGTAGATATAAACAAGACAAGCACATATATCCCGCATGAGGGCGTATTTGACGATGAAACAAAGAACTATTCTTCAAGCCGCCCTATAAAGATACCCGAATCAATGACGGCACAGCTTCGCGAATATCGGAAGATTCAGGCAGAACAGCGGCTGAAACTTGGTGACAAGTGGGAGGGCAGCCCGAAAATATTCACTACATGGAAAGGTAGCGCAATCTGTCCGGATACGGTGACTTCATGGTTTCATAGTTTTATCAAGCGTCATGACTTGCCGCCGGTAACGGTTCACGGATTGAGGCACACAAACGCAACGCTACTAATCTACAACGGAACGAATATAAAAACCGTCTCAGATCGTCTCGGTCACGCCGATGTCAGTACAACCGGTAACATATACGCCCACGCGATAAAGACCGCTGATGAAATGGCAGCTGAAGCTCTTGAGGATATTTTCAGCAAAAAGAAAACAGCGGGAGCGGGTTAATAAAACGAAAAAAGAGCGGGCAAATGCATTCGACTGCAATCTGCCCGCTCTCTGTTTATTTGGTCTTTTTCTGGTCTTTATTTGGTCTTTATTTTGGCGTTTGGTCTTTACTTTTTGTTAAACTTCGTGAAAGGTGTCCTTGAAAAAATGGCTCTATATCAACGCTTTTCGCACTTCGTGAAAGTTCGTGAAACTCATCGTAAGCGATTCGTAATCAGCAGGTCGCCGGTTCGAGTCCGGCCAGTAGCTCCAGAAAAGGCACTTGCTTTTGCAGGTGCTTTTTCTTTTTTTATTTTGCTTGTTGTACTGTACTTTGATAAAAATAAAAACAGCCTTCGTCAAAGACAAAGACTGTTTATGGAGCGGATGACGAGGCTCGAACTCGCTACCTCCACCTTGGCAAGGTGGCGCTCTACCGGATGAGCTACATCCGCAACTGCAAGAGAGATTATAGCAAAGAGACTCGCCTTTGTCAAGAAAAAATTGAAGTTTTTTTGCTTTTTGTGCTCGCGTATTAATAGATGCCGCTATTTTTTTAAAACAGCGGCATTGCAAAATTCGGCAGACGCTTGCTTTCTCTCTCCTGAGTAGGGTATTTCTTTGTGTTTAATAGTTGCTGATGACTTTTGCCAGGGCGTCCGTATAATTATAAAAAGATGATTCACGCGCAAGAACTCCGCAGTTGCTGTGCATTTCACCCTTGACGGGGAGGCAGAAGCTGCAACAGTCGATTTCGTGCTCACCGAAAGTATCAGACTCGTCTTCATCCGCTTGATCGTCTATTAAGAATCGTTTTGGAACAAAATCCGGTATGTCGTCGATATCGCTGGGGACAAATCTCCAGCTGCGGTTCAAAGACAGAACGGACTCAATTATATCTCTGCCGCAATCGCCGTTCCAAAAATCATTTTCAACAGTAAAATCCGCGCCTTCATCCCATCCCATATCCGTGACATCCAAAACAAATATGTGCCGGACTTTTATTCCTCTTTTTCTCAGAAAAGATATCAGGTCTTCCGCTCCGCCGGAGTTTATCTCCTCGTCTCCGGTAAACGCAACCAGCGTGTTATCCGGCAAAGCGTTTGTCATCATCAGATATGTGATAGCGGCATTGGTGATGGCATTGTCATATGTTCCCTTCAGCATTCCGTTCGGCTCTTGCCTTGAAAAGCATCGGGTAATATCCTCTTCGCAGTCGATATGCGACGACACAATTGTAACTTCGTCCCCCGCAAGCTCGCTCAGGGGCTTCGCTGCATAGAGAATAAAAAGACCGTCGGGGTTCACTCTTCTGTACTTGCTGTTCCACAGAAGCGAAGTTATGGCATCGATCCTTTCCGTTTCCATAAATTTTCTGCCGTTATCTTTGTTGATTACACAAACCGCATTCAATACATCAATCAGTTCCATATTATCCTCCCGTTTTAAAAAATTTTTTAACTTATTGCGGCGACATTGAACGAAAACATTTTTATGCAAATTATTTTCACAAGCTCAAAAACTCCCCGAATTTTGCATCGACATTGTGAGACTCGGGCTGCGATTTTGTATAAGACAAAATCATATCTTCCCACATTTTCTTGTATTGTTCGTATGTTGAATCCAATAACACGATAGTCTGCGGCTCCATATTGCCGGTTTCCTCGAACACATTCATTACGCTGAATGGCAGGGAGTGTTTGTTTCCCGAAAAAGCGAGACCGGAAATCTCTTTCCAATAAACTTTTCGGGGAGAATTGCGTCCCTGTTTGAAAACGAAAAAATCGTCGTGGATTTCAATATAATCTCCTGCGCCCATTATCGTATAAATCGTTATAAAAGCAAACGGGATTATTGCGCATACCAGCGCTGTCAGCAGCACTCGTATTGAATAAAAACTGATTATCACTGCGATTGCGATAAGAAGAATTGCAAGACATATCGATAGCAGCAGCACCAAACTTTTTGGATTCCTTTTGTACTTTTTATTCATTGATATCCTTTCTAATACTTACAGCAGATAGTCCCAAAGAGCTGTGTACCCTATAAATATTATATAGAACAAAACGCCGATACATATTGTGAAAAAACACAGTATACCGTGCCATGGCTGCTTTTTGACTTTTTTGCTTAACAAAATCATAAATAGAACTATCAAAAGCAACGCAAACATCGACACTGCATAAAATGCTATCCTGTTTTCCCGAAGTCCCGGAATGGATGGTGCTGTACCACATATCAGCACCGATATGGCAGGAAGCAGTATCATAATTTTAGTAGATGTTTTTGTTTTCTTGATTTTTTCAAAAAGTTCGGCAATTTTTTTCTTGAGCAAAGTCAATCATCCTTTTTGTGATTTGTTATGTTCGGCTTTTTTGCGAAAACTGATAACCAAATATATTGCAAGTACCGCCAGCCACAACATTGAAATCAGAATTCCTATTTTAACTATGTAATCAAGAAGCGGCATTTGATATATCACTTTGCCGTCGTCTTTTACTATTCTGCTTCTGCCAAAGTTTTTTTGCATTTTGTAGGTGCTGCCGTTCAATGAGAAAGAGTCCTTGTTACTTTTGAGTTCATTGAACAGCGAGGTATCCGTATCTTTATAGCTGTTGATAACATTTCCGCTTAGATCCGTGATATAAACGGTCTCGGCAGTTGATATCAAAATTTCATCATTTTGAATAGTGAAAGCATAGGCTCTTGACGTGTGCGCGTCAACGGAATATAACAAAGAGCCTTCTTTGTATACATTGATTTTGCCGTACTCGCCCAAATATAAATTCTCGTTTGAGTCCAGCGCAAACCCCTCATATGAAGTGACTACCGTACCGGAACCTATCAATGATATTGAGATAAGCATAACAAAGAAATTTATAAATAATGAAACTATCGAAAAAAGTGATAAACGCTTCATCTTTTTTCACCATCCAATCCTGCTTTGCTGTTTTACTATTTTATTTCCCATCCCTGCCGATAAGATTGCGCTCGGCGTTGACGATGAAGTCCTGGATGTTCGTCACAACGCCCGTGATGCTCAGGCTTCCTCTGTCCTTGAGCTTGTTGACGGCGAACTCTGACACATCGACAACATAGAAATATACGGGTCTGACAATGCCGTCCACCACCTGATATGACGGGGTCATGTTGCCCGTCGCTATCGTGTGCAGCTGAGTGGCGAGGGCTATTACCGTCGTCGCCTCGCTCGTGTGCTTGCGCATGGCGTCCTGCGCGTCGTATACATTCGGTATCACATCGGGAAGAGGACCGTCGTCGCGGATGGAGCCCGCGAGCACATAGGGGATATTGTTCCTGACGAGTGCCTGCATGATGCCCGTGCGGACGTTGTTCTGCTCGACATAGTTCTTTATTCCGCCCGCTTTGCGGACAAGATTTATCGTGTGCAGGTGATGGTAGTGCCCGTTGGGGACATTGTGCTTTGTGTATATGTCCTGCCCGAGCCCGGTGTGGAACAGATCGCCCTCGAGGTCGTGCGTCGCGAGGGCGTTGCCCGCAAAGAGCGCGTCGCAGTAGCCGTTGTTGATGAGCGACTCCATGGCGGCGCGGGAGTCGTGGTCGAACACGCAGGCGGGACCCAGCACCCAGACTATCTTGCCGTGGTCTCGGTCGTGGCGCAGGATATCATAGAGGCGGTCGTAGTCGCGGGAATACGAAGTCTCGCGGCTCTGTCCCATCCTGAACGCGAACGCCTGATCGACGCTGTTCTCCGGGGCGGAGAAACCGTCCGCGTGGACAAAGATGCCGTCCCTGCCGTCGTCCGTGCGGTTGACGACTACTTCATCGCCCTTTTTTATATTCCTCATCTCGACAGCGTAGGGCATGCCGTCTTTTATCACGACGGAGCAGTCCATGCGGCTGCCAGTGAGCATCTTCCACTCGCCGTTTATCTTGAAATATTCGGGGTATATTGTAGTCGCGTAAAAATTCTCCGGGATGTAGCCGTCCCCGGCTTTTTCGGTCGTCACATCGGGGAATGATATAAACGGCTCGCGGTCGAATTTCGGGGGAGTATATTTTTCCGGATTGAACATAGTATCACCTGTTTTTATTTTTGTTTAGTATATAATATCATGCGCGGGGGTATAAATCAATCGCGGGATTGACACAAAGCGTCACGGACTATATAATCCATATGTAGGAAATTATATATCGGAGGGTCAATATGCGCAGTATTATATTCAGATGGGTCATGCGCTTCGCCGCGGCTGCGGTGAACTCGTGCTCAAAAACGCAATCGACCCCAACACAGTCGTTTTCTATGAGATAAGCGTCAAATAACCCCAACGGAGGAATTGATATGAAATTCTGTGATATGCCATATGAGAGAATAGATGTCAAGGCGGCGACCGAAGCGCTCGATGCGGCGGCGGAACGCCTCAGCGCGGCAAAGACTATCGAAGAGGCGGAGAAAGCTTTTGCGGAGCGTGAAAAAATAATCTCCCATGTTCAGACGATGAGCACAATAGCCTATATCCGCCACACCGTCAACACCCTCGATGAGTTCTATGAGAAAGAGAACGACTTCAACGACG
>ULJA01012663.1_pt1 | contig 16448 bp, 20 predicted proteins | sample 1950791 | NCBI WGS metagenome assembly ULJA01 (sample SAMEA4835463, study PRJEB28245) | human gut metagenome | biome: gut microbiome; material: fecal sample | place: Denmark | collected 2008 | reverse complement strand
ATGAGAGCGCGCAAAAAATGGCACCCCCCCTCATGGCAAATTGCACAAATTCGCTCATAATCTACCGCACTTTTCAATGCATATCACACAACACATAAGCACTTATTTATGTACTGTAGACAAATTCAAGCTTACATATAACCGCATCATATACAGATCAATGCAACGTATAATCATACATGAATATACATTGACTATTAACGCATAAGTATACATTAAAATACAGCGTCAATATAGCATGCGATCATGCATTAAACGCGACCTAGTTATAGCCTCGCATGTACATTATAGATCAAGGATTAAGGCGGCATCAACCGAACATACATTCTATCTCGCGATCAAAAGGCGTTGCTATATAATAAGGTAATAATATAATGCAAAGAGAGCGTATGATTGATCACATGGCACAATAAAGGATTGTATTCTTTGTGCACATTTAAAAGTAAATAAGCGTTGACAGTGTATCGCATCTATGCTACAATATAGACAGATCAAAAGACAAACACGACTACACAGACAATAAGGAGGAAAAAACAGAATGAGAACGACAATGACAAGGTATCGCGGTTACAAGATCATCACGACAGACATGTATGGTATGTACGATGTCAGGCGGTCAAATGGTAAGTACATCGGTTTCGGCGAAACAATCACGGAGGCACGTAACATCATAAGAAATGACATAAAGGCAGCAGCTATGCCAGAGGAACTGCTTAATAGGCTCAGAGAGCTTTATGAGTTTTGGGTATTTGCGGAGAATAAGTATATTGTTGAACGTGATGATAGTTATAAGGATGAATATGATAATTGTGAGCATGATTTGCGGTTGGCTATAGACGTGGCCAGTTATGCAACAGGTGTGCCATACAATGCAATTTGGAAAGCGGTAGCCGAGGAACGAACTTATATGCCGTGATATAGTTATATTATTAGAAGGGTGATTAAAAATGGGTGATAGAACAATCGATATTAACGATTTTGCATTAAATCGATTACGATCATTATATGCTATGCAAAGAGATTATGGCCATAGGTATATTGATAACAACGACTATTATTATGAGCTTTTGTGGAAACAAGCGAAAATTGAATACGATGCAATTTTTGAGTTAATAATGAATATGTACGAAATAGATGAAACCGAATTATTGAAAATCGTACAGGCGCGCTGATGAGCCGTAGACGGCGAAACGGTGGAGCAATCCACCGTCCGCGCATAGCGCATAAATACGGGTGTGCATCCCGTCAAATGCACAAAAATGAAAGGGGTATATCATGACGTATCAAGACTTGAGCAAATGCAGTTTGCAGGCCGTTGCCAAATATCTGGGAACCACTTCCAACACACTTAGCAAAGCGATGCATAAGCCTATTCCGGGCCAGATTTACGATGAAAACGCGATCAACGAAGTCGCCGTAGCCAAAGTATTTGATGCATGTGGCATTAAAATCAAGGATATGCGACTGGAAGAATTTCTTCCGAAACGAAGGGGAACTGCCAAGACGGTGCCGAATGTCGGCGAGCGTTTTACCACATCAGCGTACAACGATGAAAAGAACGGTGATCATGAAGTTGAGGTAGTGGCGACAAGTTCCACGCACATCGCTGTACTTGACACAGTGACAGATGAGTTGCACGCTATGCGCCTTGCCACATGGTTCCGCATTTGCAAAAGCGGTGAATCGGAATGATAGCAGAGGAGCGTTTACAGTACGAAACAGAGTTATACGAGATTGAGAAAAATTCAAATCGTATAGCGACAGTAGTAATGTCCGGCGATGATTATGTCCGTCTGTCTATCTACGAGACCAGAAACCACCTGCTGTATGTTGTCGTGTATATCAATGGCAAGGAGCGTACAGTCATGCGTGTAATGTAAGGAGGGTTGATTATCATAACTATCAATGAGCTTGCATCATTTATCGCAAAAAACAACGCAGAAGAGCAAAGCGCAATACAGGGCTATTATCTCCTGATCAGTTACGTTAAAAATGCATCCGATGTTGACGACATTACACGCAGAGAGTTAATTGCAGATATCGAGGAGATAATTTCTGATGAAATGAACCATACGTTAAAGCTCAGTAACTGGCTAACATCACTTACAGAGGTGTATCCAAATGAGGACTGACGATGTCAATGCTTGCATACGTTTTCTTGCGGATCACGATGTTGAGTCTGTATCAATAGATTATGAAAACGAGCTTGTAACAGTCACATTCAAAGGAACAGTTTTATATTCAGAATTAAGAGATTCTGCCTATGAATCATTTGTAAATTGTTTCAACGCATGGACAAAAAACCAGTTGACAAGGCAAATGGTATGGTAAAAGAAAAGCGCCGGTTTTCATCGGCGCTTTATCTTTATTCTAATATTCAGTATGCAATCACATCGGAAGCCCAAACACGCCCGGTATACACAATCTTAGACGGCTCCGTGGATACTAGATAAACTTTGCCACCGTCCTCAATCTGGCGTATATACAATTTGGCTTCTTTAACCCAGCCGCTCATGTTTTCACCGCCCACAAATTTATCAACGCCCGGTTTGATTTTGACAGCATCTCCAACTTTAAATTCACTGGGTGTAGGTACAGGCTCAGGTGCTGGTTTCTCATCTCCGACAATTTCAGCGCTCCCAAAAAGCGTAGCCAGTCCTTTTGCAAAATTTTCAGCTTCTTGTTTCGTCTCATAATTACCAATAAACAATTTGTACATGGTAAAATCTCCTTTCAGTTTTGCATCTACATCCGCCCTGAATGTAAACATAGACTTGCCAAATTTTCCGAAATATGTTGCCGGATCACCGTGATTGCTGGCCATACCCTCTCGTGCAGCTTCATAATGGGAGGTAATGTGCGTGGAATCCCAGCCTTTTCGCATGCAGATTTCGGTTGCAACAGAAACCGCGTATTCATAAACTGTTTGAAAGTATTCAGCGTCATCGCCACCTTCGCATATTTCAAATCCAATAGACAAGTTATTGGCGCTTCCGCCACAATGCCAACCGTTGATATTTAGCGGAAGCGTCTGATAGCACGCTATGGTGTTATCTTGTAAAGCTCCAATAAAACCATGACAGCATTTGGAAATGCCCGGCCTGTTCCAGTGATTATCATATTGATTCGGGCCTAATTTTCCGTCATCAGGGCCCACATATCTGTGTATGTACTTATTGTTAGATCCTGTGGAATGAATCATGATCATATTTGGCTCTATAGGTTGAGCCGCACGAAAGCAATCAGATTTCGTGAGTGGGTAGTAGGTTAAAAAGCTCATATCATCGCCCCTTTACGCCCAAGCATTGTAATATTCTATACGTGGTTTCTTTTACATCGAGATCATCAAACCTCATGCATCCATTTGCAAAAACCTGTGTAAGTACTCTTGTTTGTCCGCAGGCATTAGCACTTTTAACAAGATAATAATTAGGCGTGTGATCATCAGATGTCAATGTAAATTTCCATGGTACATCTATCTGTTCGTCATAGCTTGCATATATTTTACCGTTTTTCATGTCAAAATAGAAGTACACTATTTTCTCAGCGTATCTTATGCACACAATGGCTTTGGTTCCTTTAGGATGTTTTTCAATAAACGTCTCACTGTCTTGGTAGAATTCTCCTTCAATTGCATATGATCCGTATGGAGTTTTGTTCATTATTTTACCAATTCTTGTCTCTGATTTTCTCTTAACAAATTCGTCATTCTTAAAGATTTCCACGATCACATCGTTGTCGTACTCTTTGTATATGTTAAAGCGTTTGCCTGTGTCTACAGCGAGATTAAACTCTCTAAAGTAAGGATTGATAATGCTAATAGTGTTAGCAAAGCAAAATACTCTTACAAGATCATGGAGTTTGTCTGTATCCCGGTATCTGTTGACAGTTTCGATGAAGTCAAAGAAATTGTGTACTTCATCTGTAAGGTATCTAAGGCTTCCTTTAGGTATCAGAAATTCATCGTAGCATATTTTATTGACATGTGAGAACGGCGTTGATTTAAAAGCAAGTGTAGATGAAAGTGGAACAAAGAACCCAGCTATTTTATCGTCGATCAAGAACTTGCCGCCTTTTTTGCCTCCTTTGACAGCAAATTCGTGATCAGGGAAAAATCCTTGTATGTCGTCAAAGAAGCTGGATATGGTATTCAACTCAGTTTGGTATCTACGCATATAAACGAACTGCCACCCAGTTTTTAGGAAATCACGTATAGCATACTTTTTAAAGCCGAATGTTTTACCTGCTCCGCGATTTGAAAGCGTGAAGTTGATCAAGGCATTCTTTGTGAGTAGTGTTTCAAAGTCATAATATATGGAATCATTCATACAGATCACCTATAGGTAAGGGACAGCCCTGAATTTGTGGTCAACAAACGGACTGTCCCTAAATGTAGGAGAGTACAAAGCACACTAAACGTACATGCCCACCACAGCATCCAAACGCGCAGGCGGAAATCAATCCGGGTATGCCCCGCGCGACAATAGCGCAAGCCCTTGCCCCTCCATAATCAGTATACCACAAGGTGTAAAAAATCGCAACAAAAACATTGTAAATTTATTTGTAAAAACATTTGAAAACTATTGACAAAATTTACACGGCATAGTATAATAAGAGCATACCAAATGGGCCGGGTGGTCGGTGCCATGGTATATGTGTGGGTTATTCGTGTCAAAAAACAAACAGAAAGAGGTTGCAAACAATGAGCAAAATCGAAGAAATGACAGAAGAAATCGAAGTATTCAATGGCTTACGCGCTGATCAAATTGTTCCTATGAGTGAGGCTTTCGCCGCATCTGGTGTTAGTGAGGTTATGACTTCCTTTGAAATGGGTGACAGCAAGGAAGATAAGCTCAAATTTCACCAGATCAAAGATCAGCCCTCCAAGAGGCTGGCAGACATGATGAACAAGGAAATCACCATGGTTGGTTTTATCGCGCATTGGGTTGAAACCAAAAACGGACAGACTGGAGAGCCCGAAATGGCTCCCAGAATCATCATTCTGGGGGACGACGGCGAAACGTATTCTTGTGTCTCTATTGGAATATACAATTCGCTTCGCAATATCGTGGCAGACCTTTGGCTTCCGACTGAGGCTGACCCGATCAAGGTAACTCCGAGGCGTGTTCAGGGAAAAAACAAATACGAATTTACAACGATTGAAGTAACCGGAATTTAACAATAGCTTTTGTCCTCCTGAAAAGATATCACCCGTCTGTAACCACCTGCAGACGGGTGAAAGTTTAATAAAAGGCGGTGATCAATATGCCATTAGGCGTCCAGACGAACCCTTCACGCGGAGGCGTTTACACTAATTTGCGTAAAAGCCCATATACTTATACTTTGTATGGTCTTGTTATGCATTTTTCAAGCAAGTTTTATCATGAGAAGTTCCTGTCAAAATTAGATGAGTACACGGAAAAGTTACAGTGCAGCATGTTTAAACTTACCGGTATCACGTGCGACTGCGATTTACTAGCAGCGATTATGCTTTACGCTACCATTGAGAAGAGAGGTTTTTTCATTTGTAATGCATTAAACGACGATGAATACAAGTCATTGTCTGATTTTACAATGGAAGCGAGTGTTTACAATGGCTAAAAATGAATTAGAAAAGGCATTAAAAAAGTCAAAAGCAAAGAAAGCTAAGATGCCTAAATCTGCACCTGCAAGAAATTCAATGGTGCAGGGTAAAAGCACCAGTACCAAGATCAATGACGCTTCAACGAAAAAAATTGCGATCAGAAAGCCTAAAGAAACAAAGGCACCGAGGGCGAAAAAAGCAGAGGCATATAAAATATCAGCGTCAGAGCAAAGGCAGCTTACTAAATTAAGGCGCTCAGCAGCGGCTAAACAAAGACGAATCCGCCAGAATTATGGCATAGAAGTGCAAAGACCAATGCATGGCAGATCATTTGAAAATTCACAAGACTTTCAATTATTTACGGATAGATTAAGGGAATTTACGTCACGCAGCTCAAACAGGTTCATAAAATTAGGAACAGGTGACAATCAGTTCAGTATTCCTAAAGAAGAGTATGATCAGGTAATGCAGGCTTACAAATACGCTCAACAGCAGAGAGCAGAATACTATCAAGGCGTGAATAAGAAAAGATTGATCATCGGCGGTGAAGAACAAGCGGATACGGTAGAGGATTACGCAAGACGGTCGAGGCAAACACCTGGGGATACATATTACGACATGCTAAACCCGTTGCAGTTTGAGCCTAAAACGATAAAGAATAAGGAGCAATGGGAACGAATTGCTTCACGAATACAGAGACAGTCTACGCCAGAATATTGGGAAAAGCGTACACAAACAATGTATGATAATTATATTATGTCGATCATGCGCTTGCAAGAAAAAACAGGATTTTATGCACAAGATTTGATAGACGATATTAGGGAATTAACGCCACAGGAATTTTTGCAAATGTACTATCAGTCACAGGCGGATTTTGAAAGTGTATTCTTTAACACTCCAGAGGATTTAAAGATAGTTGAGGATATACAGCAGGTATTCAAGAATGTAAGACTTGATATTATAAATGTACGTGCAAGGCGTGATAGGTGATGAGGCGCATTATGGCCGATTTTGAAACAACACCGTCAATTGAAGATTGTCGAGTATGGCTATGGTGCGCAGTTGATATCGACAATCTGAATGATATTAACTATGGGATAGATATTAAGAGTTTTTTTGATACGTACAAAGATGATAATTATACCATATATTTTCACAATTTAAAGTTTGACGGCCAATTTATATTATCATACATAATGAATGAATTAAAGTACGAATACGCAGACAAACCGGGGGAAAAAGAATTTAACACGCTAATTTCTGACAATGGGATATTTTATAAAATAGAGGTTATATTTTCAAAAGCGAATAAGCATGTAAAGAAGATATCATTTCTTGATTCATATAAAAAACTGCCTTTTAAGGTGAAGGACATTGCAAAGGCATTCGGTCTGGAAGAATCAAAAGGTGAAATTGATCATACAATAATCAGGCCAAAAGGATATAAGCCAGATGCAAACGAATTGGAGTACGTAACAAATGACGTTATAATAGTCGCAAAGGCATTGAAAGCCCAGTTCGATGAAGGACTTACAGCCATGACAATGAGCAGTGACGGATTAAAGTATTGTAAGGCGTTATTAACTCAGAAGGGCTGGGATCACTTCTTTCCGGTATTGGACATACCAATGGATGACGAAATAAGAAAGTCATACAAAGGCGGAGTTGTAATGGTGCATCCATTGCGTGCGGGCGTTGAAGTGTATAACGGGCATTCTTTCGACAAGAACAGCATGTACCCATGGGCGATGACGTTGCCTATGCCGTATGGCGTTCCGTTATGGTTCGACGGAAAATATAAGCACGATGAAAAATACCCCTTGTTTATACAAAAGATCATATGCGAATTTAAAGTAAAAGAGGGCTATTTGCCAACAATTCAGATCAAGAAAAACCCTCTTTACGTAGCAAATGAATACGTATCAGAAAGCACAGAGCCAACGTTACTGTATCTTACATCAGTGGACTTTGAATTGTTTATAGAGCATTACGAAGTATACAATTACAAGTTTCTAGGCGGGTTCAAATTCAAGATGATAGACGGAGTGTTTAACGATTATGTTAATTATTGGTACGAAAAGAAAGCAACATCAACCGGTGCAGCTAGACAAATTGCGAAACTGATGCTGAATGCTTTCTACGGCAAGACAGCATCCAGAACACACATAAGATCAAAAGTGCCATATTTAGATGAAGGTGTCGTGAAGTACAGAGAAACAGACGAAGAATTGAAAGCACCAGTATACACAGCCGTTGCATCATTCATAACTTCATACGGAAGAGACAGCGTGATAAGATCAGCGCAGGCGTTAGGCGGCGCAAAAGAAGATTCACATTTCTGCTACATGGACACAGACAGTGTTCACGTAACCGGAATAACAGTGGAGGAAGCGTCAAAAATAATAGAAGTAGACAACAAGAAGTTGGGCGCATGGAAGCATGAATATTCGTTTACACGTGCAAAATACATACGACAAAAATGCTACATAGAAGAAATAGAGTACAAAGCTGGGACTATGGAATATGAACGGTATGTTGAAAAAATAAGCTCATTGCCGCCGGAAGAACAGCAAAGACTAAAGTTTGAAAAAGGAAGAGACGCTTATCAAGAATACGTAAAGAAATGCGCTGGAATGTCGGATGATATAAAAGCCGTTATCGGATATGACGACTTCGAGCTAGGTTACTCCATAGACGGCTTGAAATTGCGACCGGTACAATGCAAAGGCGGTGTTGTATTGTTGCCGACCACATTTACAATGAAAGGTTAGATGAAATAAATGTGGAAAACATTGTTAAAAATGTTGAAAAATAGCCCCACCTATGCTATACTATAAATAGGTATATATCCTTATTATATAGGGAGGTCACGCCGATGCAAAAAATATGGACGATCATTGAAGGAGGGTGCATAGCTGTGGGGGCCGCTGTCGGTTGGTTTCTGGGAGAGTTCAACGGATTTTTAATCGCGCTCATTGTATTCATGGGTGTGGACATTCTAACAGGAATCATAAAAGCGGCAGTCAAGCACGAAGTGTCAAGCAAAGTTTCATTTCAGGGGCTTGCAAAGAAAGTGTTTATTATCCTTGTTGTTGGCCTTGCAAATGTAATCGACACGATGATATTCAAAGAAGCCGCAGTATTAAGGACATCCGTAATTTTCTTTTATATTGCAAATGAAGGTATTTCAATTATTGAAAACATGTCTGGAATCGGGTTGCCAATTCCAAAGAAGCTTATTAACGCTCTCGCGGAGATCAAAAAAGAAGGAGGAGAAGAGGATGAAGCCGGGTGAATTTGATGAAGTCATGAATGCTTTCAATGAACAGTTTAATTCTCTTTCAGAAAGAATCAACAGCATCAGCGAAAAGATCAACAGTATGCCTGAACCAAAAGACTACAGTACAGAAATAAACTCGCTTAGAAACGATATGTTCGATGCTCTAAAATCGTTCACTCCCTCACACACGGAAATTGTGGACGAACCAGCAAAAGAGACAGAGATCACAATCAATGATATTTTAGGTATTTAACGCGAAAAGCGTTATACAATATAAATTTATAAGGAGTGTTTCAAATGGCAACTAGCAAACCCGCCGCCTTGCAGTCCATTCAGGGCCGTTCTAATATCGACATTATGAATGCTATTAGAGCTGCATCCTCCTCTGATTATCAGAGCCGTATACCGATTGCAACGCAGGAAAACCTTATCGCAACCAGCAACGCTATTCTTAATGCGCAGGTATATTACAATGAATTTCTACGTGGCCTTATAGACAAAATTGCTTTCCAGTATGTCCATAATGAAATCATTCGTAACCCGTTGTGGGAGTTCAAGCGCGGGGAAGTTCCATACGGCAAAACCATTGAGGAGATTTTTGTTGATGTTGCGGAAGCACAGCATTATGATCCGGAAGTGGCTGAAACCCAGTTGTTCAAGCGCGTTACTCCTAATGTGCAGGCTATTTATCATGTGATCAACCGTGAAGATTTCTATAAACAGACTATTGAGCGAGTTGTCATGAAGCGTGCCTTCTACAGCGAAGGCGGCCTTGCACAGCTTGTGGCCTCCATTGTTCAGGCTCTTTATAATTCTGACAATTACGATGAGTTCCTGATCATGAAAGCGTGCATCGCTAACTACTACACAAACGGTCTGTTCTATCCCGTGTCTGCCGCCTCTGTTGTTGATGAATCGACAGGCAAGAAGTTCGTGCAGGCTATCCGCACGTATGTTAACAAGTTCTCTCTGCCTTCACGTTCGTATAACAGCATGGGTGTTCTTCGTCATGTGTTCCCGGAAGATCAGGTACTGCTGATAACTCCTGAGTTGGAGGCCGCTATCGACGTTGAAGTGCTTGCAGCCGCCTTCCACATGGACAAAGCGGAGTTCCTTGCACGCAGAATTATTGTTGATGACTTTGGAACCGGTGCTGATGATGTCCTCGCCGTCCTCTGCGACCGTGAGTGGCTGATGCAGTGGGATACTTACGTGGGTACTGATCAGGTTTACAACGGTCAGGGCCTGTACTATAACATGATTCTGCATCATCAGGGTATTTACAGCACTTCTCGTTTTGCTAATGCTGTCGTGTTTACTGCCGGAACTGTTGGTGTTACCACTATCACTGTGACCGGTGCAGCCACTCTGGCGCAGGGAACATACAGTGATTACAAAGCGACTGCAACCGACACTGCGAGTTCCGATTACGTGCCGCAGGGCGTTAATTTCACTATCAGCGGACAGACCTCCAGCGGAACTTACATTGATAAGAGCGGTCGTCTGTACATTTCCACTCAGGAACCTGTTACTGGTGACGGCGCTGGCATTACCATTACTGCTACTTCCACCTATGACGGTTCTGTGAAAGGCACTCTTACGGTTAAGGTAACCGCCAAAGCGTAATATCCAGATAAAGAATAAGCGGCCTCACAGCCCTGTATAGTGGGGCCGCTTACTTATCATCAAAAGGAGGTAATACAATGCCTTATCCTTATGCAACAGAAGTAGACTTATTTCAGAATATACCTCTAGTAAAAGGTGACGGAAACAACGTATATTTTACTTCGGCTAACAATCGAGAACTATACTTTAATTCTATAATATATAGAAGAAATCTTAATGTGCAGTATCAGCGTGAAACAAGCACATATAGACTTGATGCAAATTATGATGAGATCATAGGCAAAACAAACTATCTACGTTATAAGAACAATTCAAGGTGGTTTTATTGCTTCATAGATTCAATTGAATATGTCAATCCCGGCGTGTGTGAAATAACTTTCAGTATAGATTACTGGATGTCATATCAATTTGACTTGAAGTGGAAGAATTGCTTTATAGAACGTGAGCATGTAACAGATGACACGATAGGCGCGAACACTGTACCGGAAGGGCTTGAAACAGGGGAATTCATACAGGAAATGGAATATTATCCATGGAGCGGTTATGAATATTCAGACGGAACAGGAAATATGAAAATGGCACTAATGTGCACACTTAGCGATTTATGGGAAGGAGTTAGTGAACGTCTTTATGGTGTGCCATACGGAGGCACAATAAATAGATGCTACATATGGGCAGCTTCAACATATACGCAGGATTATTCACTAGCTGAACAAGGGGCTAGATTATCTGGGCTTTATGTAGCAATAAAGCAAGCCGCAAATATTGATGACACTGCCATATTTACTACATATATGGTTCCAATGGAATTTCTGAACGGCCTTGATTGGAGCGTAATTAAATTTCAAGATCAAAGTGAAGCCGGGAATCTTCTTGATAATAGGCCGGGTACTACTTCACCATATCCCGGATATGACAGCGGAAACCTTGAAAAAGAATTTACATTCGATACCATAGACGGCTATGTACCTAAGAACAACAAATTGTTTACTTCTGAATTTAACAGAATAATAATTGATAACAATCAAGGCAAACAAATGGAAATATACCCAGAGTTATTAACAATAAACGGAAATACCGGAACGCTTAGATATGCTATACGAGGCTCTATACTTCCTGGTGCTTCATGTACATTTAATATAAAGAATTATCCTCATATAAATGGAAGTGGAGCGACAAACGTTGATAACAGATTGTATTCATTAGAATATTCTAAATTTCCATTCTGTGTGTCAAATACAGATGTTTTTGCAAACTGGTTGAATGGCCATACAGCTTCGTTAATGGTAAATGGTATTAGTAGCATAGCTAACGGTGCTATGGGAGGCGCAGCTTTAGGGGGAGCACCCGGAGCTATTGCAGGAGCTACCACAGGACTATTGAATTCAGTTATAAACACGACAGCGCAAGTTATGCAACATGCCGCAATACCAGATCAGGCAAAAGGCAATATTAACAATGTATCTTCATATTCTAATAAAAAACTGCGATTTGACATGTACAAAGTTCACGTTAAAGCGGAATATGCACGTATAATTGACAATTTCTTTACAATGTTCGGGTACAAAGTAAATCGCCTTGGAACTCCTCAGTTCGGAACGCGCCAATTCTACAACTACTATAAGATTCCGCAGTGTAATGTATATGGCGATATTCCCGGAGAAGCGCTTAACGATATCCGTACGCAGTTCATAAACGGCATCACTTTGTGGAATACTTTCGATGTGGGCAACTACCGCGACGGTAACAACCCGATATCCGTCACGGCCAAGGAGGCGTAATAATTGAGCAGGAAAAAATCTAACGCTGTCAGGCAGCTACAGAATGAGCAGTTTCCATTTGAGAATAAAATGCCTATCAACGCAGGACATGCATACGACAGTTTAAACAATGATTTGGAAAGATATTACTTTAATCATTATTTCTACATGCTACTGTCATACGCAATCAATATGTTCGAGTGGAAAAACCTTCCCAATGATATTCCCGATAAGTTCATAGAGTACAACTTGTGCACAATAGGATACGGCGCATTCAGCAAGGCAATGATGAATGAGCCTATATTCACAAGATGCACGCTAATTGGCCCATGGAACATGTATTGGGAACCGGAAAATGTTACGCTTTACACTCAGAATGGCTTCAACAGAACTGTTAAAGCTGATCAATGCGTAATCACGTACAACAACTATTTAAGGCAGCCCACGGCAGACTGGCTTGCAACCTATGCTAGACGAATGGCACAGGCGGAAGCGTTCATACAGGTTAATTTCAATTCATGCAAAACACCGGTAATCATTAAAGCTGCAAATGCAAATCAAAGGCTTACCCTTGAAAATGCATATGCTAAATATACTGGTAATTGTCCTGTAATTATAGACATTGACAATATGGGGTTGTCTGATCAGTTTGAAGCGATTAACCTTGGAGTACCTTTCCTTGTACCTGATGCAAACGCATACAAGCGCCAAACGTGGGACGAGGCTATGCTGTTCCTTGGCATTCAAAACGTTTCCACTGAAAAACGTGAGCGTATGATTACTCAGGAAGCACAAGGCAATATGCAGCAGATAGAGATTTCAAGGAGTGTCATGCTAAATGCGCGCAAAGATGCATGCGCTAAGGCTAATGAAAAGTTTGGTTGGAACATGGATGTTGACTTCAGAATACTAACAATGTACAGTGACAACGTATTCGGCACGCAACTCACAGAAGATGAAATAAGGGAGGTGGATGTCAATGGCAATAACAATGACGCTAATGGATTTGGTGGAAATCTATAATCAAGACAACCCCGCTGAAAATCCAACTGTCAATGAAAAAATCCAGTATGCACTTCCGAAACTATTTGATTTCACATACCCGTTCTTTGATGAAACAAAAAGAAATGACTTTGAAACTAAGTTTGTAAAGCATTTCTTTATGCGGCAGCTTGGATTTGAAACCCCTGCATTATTTAAGTTCCAACTTGACGAAGCGCTCAATCTTATTATGCCTTATTACAACGAGTTCTTTAAATCACAGCTTCTTGAATATGATCCATTGTTTACCTACGTTGTTGAAGAGGTATTTAGCAAAGAAGCTAGTGTAGACACAACAAGGAACGAAACTATTTCTGACACAGGCAATAAAGATATTACTAGAAACGCGACAGAGGGCGGAACTACTACAGATAAGAAAACAGGCACAGATAGCTCAAACGGAAATGAAACTATTGATGACACTCAGAACCACACTGGAAGCGTTAATACTACTACCTCAAGCAGCGACAAATACAGCGATACACCACAGGCGATGATTTCGAACAGCGGTTCAAATGAGTATCTCACAAACATGAGAAACATTTCTGGTAACGAAAATGTGGAAAACAACCTAACAGACACTGACGACAGAACTACAACGACTACAGCTACAACTACTTATGATACAACTGTAACTAAAACTATAGAAAATACAGACGATGAAACAATAGGAGAAACCTCAAAGAACGACACAACTAGAAACGGCAATGACTTAGAAAAGGTTGTAGAAAAGTATACGAATACCAAACATGGAATAACTGGAAATCACACATACCCTGAATTGATAATGAAACTACGTGAAGCAATCGTAAATGTTTACAACTTAATCTTTACGGATATGTATGTAAAATCTTTGTTTATATACATTGAATAAGGGAGGAATCGTCATGTATAAACCCGGATACAATGCTTTTTACAACTCGCCCGAACCTTTACCGTTTTATTGGAATCGTGTGATTCCTGCAACGCTTGATGACGCATTGACATATGATGCAATGTTTGCAAGATTGCTGTATACTGTCAATGCTATTATTGACAATCAGTACTTGACGGTTCCATATCTGATCAATACTTCATTTACGTACACTACAGAAGCCATTCACATTACTGGAATGCTGTATCAGGACTATACGTTGATCAATATTGATCAGGAATTTACCGTAAACGGTATGAATGACGGCACGTATTATATCAACATTTACAATGACAGCATGAATAAGGTTGTCGGAAAGCTAAAGGATAAAAGCGGGGTTCTTTTTCTGTCGACTGAATACATGCCAATGAACTGCACAACGCTATACATGTTTGATGTTGTTGGAGGCAAGATAGTTGGAGATACAATCATGTTTAATGATTTGTATACCCACATGCACAACTTTGACCCTAATGCGCACAAAGCTCTATTTGACGGTGTTAATGCTAGAATTGATCAGGAAATAGAAGATAGAAAAGCCGCCGATAATGCTTTACAGGATAATATAGACGCTGAAACAGCAGAACGTAAAGCAGCAGACGCTCAATTGCAATCGAACATTGACACCGAAAAAGCTGCACGAGAAGCTGCTGATGCTCAATTACAAGCGAACATTGATGCGGAAGCGCAAACTAGAGCTAATGCTGATGCCAATTTGCAGAATCAGATCACAAGCAATGATGCGGATATTACGCAATTGAGAACTGATTTGACCACTGAAACGGCTGCAAGAACCTCAGCTGATACTGCTCTTAGTGATAGAATAACGGCGAACACAAATGCTATTACAACGGAAACAGAACAAAGACAGGCGCAAGACGCAACGCTGAACAATAATATAAATAACCACATTGCTGATAAGGCTAACCCTCATCAAGTAACTAAAGAACAAATTGGTTTGGGAAATGTGCCGAATGGGCCATTCGTCAACAGTGTGAACACGATTAGCGGGGCGGTTACGATTGCCGGAAGCGGAAGCGCGAGTGTTACCAACAGTGGACAGAATGTCACAGTTAATGTACCGGCTATTCCTAATGCTACTACTGTTAATGGAATGGACGGCAATGTTCAAATCGTTGCTGGAGCGAACATGACTGTCACGCCTGATGCAACTGGAAAGACGATTACATTAACATCGTCTGGAGGTGGTGGGACTGGCGGTGTACCTAGTGTTAATAATATTACTGATGCTGTTACTATTAATGGCAGTGGAGCTAGTACGGTAAGAACTGCTGGAAACATTATTACTGTAAATACACCTGTTGTTGACCCCGGTGTTACGGCTATTACGGCTGGCCTTGGTATTGACGTGAGTGGAAACACTGGGAATGTAACTGTTACGAATACAGGAATCAGAAGCGTTTCAGGTGGTGCTGGTATTACCGCTGGAACTGTTGACGGAGTTACTTCACTTGCTAATACAGGCGTGCTCTCTCTTAACTCGTTGACTAGTACTATTAGCTTACGCGCAAATAAAGGCATTGTAGCGACAACTACAGGCCAAACGATTCTTATGGAAGGCCCTATACGAGAAGTAGAAAATCCAGTAGATATTAGTACGTTGACGTTACCGGGAAGATATATGTTTAGAGTTCCTAATAATGGATGCACTGGATTGCCTGATCAAATGACTACACCATTATATATGGATGTTATTAAAACCGGTAGTGCTAGTACTGATATTAGACAAGTTATAGTAGACACTAATTGCAATGAATATTACAGAAACACTAGCAGTGGCACATGGATTCAATGGAACGGAACTAATTTGAGCGTAACATTCCCTACAACTACTGGAGGCTCTTCACCGCTTTTATGCAAAATAAAGTATATTAACGGCAAAAAATACGCTTACACTAACAACAAAGTGTTTGTACCGACTGACAATTTGATTCCTAACAGTGAAAGGCTTATGAATGCTATCCCTTCAGACGTAACAATTCAAGATACACAGATTTTAGGTATGGGCTATGTAATTTTATCCGGTTCGTATTTTAATGTCATGTTTAAAGCGAACTTCACTGGAATAACCGTAAAGAACATGTCACAAGTTAGCGCTATACCCAGTGGAACTAATATATACGCGCCTGACTTCATGATTGAACTCGTTAATCAGTAATACGATTAACTGAAATATAATGTAGAATTCTCAAAGAAGTCTTAGTTACACTATATGGTATTTCA
>ULJA01003899.1_pt1 | contig 18009 bp, 23 predicted proteins | sample 1950791 | NCBI WGS metagenome assembly ULJA01 (sample SAMEA4835463, study PRJEB28245) | human gut metagenome | biome: gut microbiome; material: fecal sample | place: Denmark | collected 2008 | reverse complement strand
CAGTTTTTTAGGCCCGTTACTGTGACGTTCTCTTACCCCTCTCGGATGAACCCCTCAAACCCGGCGTCCTTCAGCCGCTTCAGCATCTTTTCCGCGTTCTCGCGGACGGCGTATGCGCCGACCTGTACGCGGTACAGCTTATCGCCGGTCGGCTGGGCGGGCTTAGGCTGCTCCTTCTCCTTGTAGGCCACGCCAAAATAGTTGCAGATACCGTGGGCGATAGCTTCGCCGATCTCCGTGGTATGCTCCACGATCCACTTTGCTACGCTTGGCACATCGTGAAAATCGACCTCAATATAGGCCGTTGGAGCCGCAGCCGCCTTGACCTCATACAGACTGGGATTTGCCTTGATGTTCTCGCTTGTGCCGGGGGAGACGGGCGCAACCACATCGAAAATGGCCTTGCAAGCCTTGTAGCCGTTGCCGCTGGTATTGTAGCAAAACATGCGCGTACCGCTCACGGAGCCGTTGAAGGAGTTGGTATGGATCGGCACATGAAGGTCAGCGCCCCAGCTATTGGAGTGTCTGCATCTGTCCTCGATCTCTACACCGGCATGCTCCATCATTACTTCGATGCCGCAGCGCTCCAGCGCGGCCTTACACGCAGCGCCGATCTTGCCGCACTGCTCACCCTCGGTGGTGCCACCGTAAGCGTACGCGTTATTAAACTGCTTGGACGGGGAAAGATATACCTTAGCCATTGTTTTTTACCTCCTTGTTGTAGTTGACCGTGGAAATGCACAGCACCGCGCCGAGGAACGTGTCCACGGCGGTGATGGTGGTCACCACCTCATCAGGGTACGGCCACGCCCATACACCCGCCAGCGCCGCGTACAGGGTTGCCAGCGCGGGCAGGACGATGATGACCACCCACTTCAGGATGTCGTACAGTTTGTTCGATAGTTTCATTTTTTGCTCCTTTCCGTGCCCAATTCGGGCACAATCCGCATTTATTTGTTGGTGATATGCTCCAAATCATCGATACGATGATTTGCGACCTTGATTTGTTCCTCCAGCGCTGAAACGCGCAGGGCAAAATTGTTGTGTTCCCGGACTGCCCGGCTCAGCTCGTCCAATTTGGTATCGGTAACGGCCTGATCCATTGTATGCTCTATCGGATAGGCAGTTTCCGCACTTCCTCCATGACCCTTTTTGCACTGCCGTTGCCACCCATCTCCGCATACGGCTCGTAGAGGTACACCTGCAAGTTCTCGTACTCGTCCTGCGTGATGTAGCCCCGATCGATGTACACCATGCCGAGGTGGATGATGCGGTCATGGGCAAGCCCCACCAGCAGCTTACGCTCCGCCTCGTCCGCCTTGCTGCGCTTGGCCGCCAGCTCCATCCGTTTGAGGATCACCTTGCTCACCACGCCCCACAGGGCGGTGGAGGTCAGCAGCGCCACAATGACGGGCACCGCCACCTGCGTCCATATCTCCATCGCATTTACTCCTTCCTTTGCTTGCCGCAGTTCCCCGCTTTACGCACCGCCAGCACACCAGCGTGCCCTCATAGTCCAGCTCTGCGCATTGCGCGTCTAAATTAAGCCCGTCAGGGCGGGGATACCTCTGTTGCAGAGATAGTGCCGGTATCATCAACGGTGATCCGAAACTTTTTGGTTGAATCGGTAGTAGAGGAGGGCAGAATTAGTTCATTACTCCGAGGGTTCAGCAAGTAAACATTGCGCACGCGATCTATTCCTAACAGTGTCGCTCCCTTTGGCCAATTGTCAGCTGTGACTGGTGTTCCATCGGGCATTAGCACATCGACGGTTTCTATGTCGCCGCCGGTACCGTGGCGTATGCTGATCCTATTAGTATTAGACATATCAAAGAAGCTCTGACCAGCTTGGCACTTTAACAGCATCAAATTGTGGGCATATACATCAAACACATTATAAGAGGGGATAGTGTCTGTTACTTGCGTTGCCTCATTATCGTTAACGAACTTTCTGTTGTTGTTTAACACAAATTCGTCTTCTGTTCGCTTGGAAATCCATGATATCACTTCCGGCTCAAAGCGGCCCTCCCCGTAAAGTTTGGCGTACTTTTCTGCGATTTCCGGCCACACGACGCGCACGGCGTTATTCTCTCCCTGCTTGCCGAGCGGAATGCGCATTGCATCGCGCACAATAACTGTCCTCACGGGACCACCTCCTTTCTTCACACTTATTCTGTCCGTTTCCACATATATACCACCAAATACGGCGGCATGTTGTTGTGTGCCTTGCCCCCGCAGTTGCTGCTTTGCGGCCCAGTGTATTGATTCGGTTGCCCGTTGACATCGTACAGCCGGATTGCGTCCGTACCAATGACAGTGCTCTGACCGGTATACTGATAGCTCATTTTGATCTCAGGGATTTCGTCAGCTGTCAGCGTGTGGCTCGCTTCACCGCCGGTCTTTCCGGCTGCGAAGGTGTCGCCCGCAGCGAGGAGGAAGCGGTCTTTGATCCGCTCCCACGTGCCGCCGAAAAGTGTGCTTGGATCTGTGCTGTCCGTGGATTGGTAGATGCTGCCGACCGGATGCAGCCAGTCAAGCAGCGTCTTACTATTGACAGTGACCCCACCGGAAAATTCTACATCGCCGGTAAACTCCGCGTCCATGGCAACCTCGAAGGCGTCCTTTTCTGACACTTTGCCAAATGATACGCCGCGCCCGGTTCCGCGGAAATCCATAGGCGTGAACGCTGTCGGGATCTGGATCTCGTAAAACACGGTTTGGAAATAGTCCGTAACCTCCAAACGGACGACATACGCGTAATCGGCGGAGATTTCCGGCGCGCTCGCGAAATTCTGCGTACCGTCGTATTCGGTCGCGGCGGTGCCGCTCGAAAATTGCGTGAAATACTCGTCGCTGGACTTTTTGTACTTGAGACTATATGTCCGGTCATTTTTGCCACCAACAGACGATACGGCGTATTCCATCTTTACGGCGATGCGCTCGCCATCATCGGACGCGGTGCCGCTGCTCGTAATGCGCCACGCGCTGAAGGTATTGATTGCTGGCGCGGAATACGGCAGCACGGTAATGCTTTTTGTGGCCTTCGCTGTGCGTCCTCTGCTATCTGTGACCGTGACAACAATAGAGATTGTGCCGCTTCCGGCGATGATCTCCGACACAAAAGACGTGTCTTTGTACGTCACGCTCTCTATGGTCGTCTCACGTTTTGCAATCGTGCTGCCATATGCGCCAGCCGCCGTGACAGACACGGCCAGTGTAGATTTGCTTTGCACATACGCGCCGAATTTTGCGGCAATGCCCGCCGTCGCTTCCGCGATTGTTACGGCGGAAATTGTGGGTATCATATCGTCAGATACTGTAATTTTTACGGGGGTGGAGATCGTGCCGATCTCGGCATTGCCGTTATACGTCGTGCAATGGATTGCGCCGATGCCTACCGTTGCGCGCGGAATCTGTTCGGCCAGCGATTTTGGTGGTGTCCAGCTGACGGACTTGGATGATGTTTTCGTCGCAATTACACCAGACGCTTCACCAAAATAATACCGGATCGTGTGTGTAAACGAGGGGCTTGCGGGAGCGAGCGTAATCGTACCAGATTCTCCCATGGTGAGATTCCCGACCACGGCAGTTGTGGCGCGTGGGATCGTGTCTAGCGTCACAGTCTGCGAGATATCTGTGGAGGTCAGGCTTGTACCGCTGATATAGCCTGCTGCTGAGATAGTGACGTTGCGGCTCCCGTCCGCGTTGTGATACACACGCACCGTCGCGCTCATCGCAAGCGTCCCCGACTGATATGACACCTCAATATAACGGCTTCCCGCCGTCCACTGACCGTCGATCGTGATACCACCCGACCATGTGCCGCTCGTGGTATATCCGCTATTGGATCGGCTGTAATACAGCGTCACCGTTACATCGGAATAATTGCCGTCGATGCTCTGCGCCGCCGACCACTTGATCGTCGGGAAGATATATTGGCTGCCGGTTGTACCAGTAAATGCGCCTGATAGTGCCATCAACTCACCACCTTTTTAAAGCTCAGATTCCCATTTTCACGGGGGATAAAGGCAAATTTGCCGAGCTGCAAAGAGTTCGTAAATTCGCCGTCCGTGATATACATTTTTTTGTTGCCGATATAGGCCACCTCGACTGCACCCTCAAAAAAAGAATTTCTCGTAGCGCTCTGGATCTGCTTAAAGGTGTTATCCGCAAGGCCGATAATAACCTTGCCGTCCTCGAGCCGGATAAAACTCTTGATTTCCGCAAACTGCGCGTTTGCGCCGTCCTCGACCTTGTCAAGATCGGTTTGCAGATTTTCAAAGCGGATTTCGACCCCGCTTGCGGTCTGCTCAATCTCTGTGGAAAGCTCTGAAACCTTCGTGTCCGTCTCGTCCTTGGTGTAATACCCCTCGGACACTCTGGACAAGATAGATTCAGAATTTTGCAGGATTGCGGAGTTTGTCCGCTGTTCCAACTCGCGGATCGCCTGACTTTGATTTTTTTCAACGTTGGCCTGTACTTCCTGCCACTTGGTTTCTTGATCCCGTTTGTTCTGTTCGGTGAATGTGTAAACAGTTGCACCAACGGTCAATTTGTTTGCCGCCGGATTCAGAAGATTGATCGAAAGCTTCTTCACAAGATACATCCCTGTAAGGCCGTGGGAAGCGCTGTGCGGTTCGCTTTTCGCGGTAATGTAAGTTCCCAGTCGGAAAGAATTAAAGTCATATCCGGCAGCAGACAGGTCAGCAGCGCTGAATTCCGTTGTCTGCTCCTGAAGAACGGAATTTGAAAGCTTTTCCCTTGCTTTCCGCAGTAGGTTTGAAGCCTGTGTGACATCATCCCACGTCACAACTTTTGTGATCCTGTACCCATACAGCGCTTCGGCGGCTTTTGAATACACAAAATCACCGGACTTGCAAATATCGTCCGTTTCTTCATCCGCGATGCCGGAGATCGTCACGCGCTCATTGGTTTCCTTGTCCGCTTTGCCAAGCGGCAGAATTGCGGTTGCGACATCCTCGCCCTTGCGTTCTGTCAAGATGTCCAACAGGTTTTTCCCAAATTCAACCGGCTGGTTCCCCAGTGTGGAGAAGTCCGAAAGATAGTTGATCCTGCGTTTTCCGTTGTCATCCGTATCGATCCACACATAGCCGCCATGTGTGCCGATAAGACCTTCCTTCACAAGCTGCCATGTGCTGGAATATTCCGAATCAGAGCGCGAGATATAGTTATTTGGATCAGTTACGGAAACTGTGCCAACCGCAAATTGATGATCCGCGCCGACCTGCGCATTGTGCCGGTTGAGCAAAAATTTGAAATAATCTTCCGGCGTTGCCGGATCACCTTCAGTTGCGGGAAACTTGAACGGCCTTTGCACGGAATCCAGCAAAAAGGCAAGTTCCCCTTCGCAGGAAACTTTCCTTTCATTGTGAAATCCGACCGTATCATTCAAAATCCGACCACGGAAATATAGCGTGTCACCCTGAAAAACTTGAACAATTGACTTCAATTTTTTCAGTTTGTCATAGTTTGGATGATTGGAATAAACCGTAAATATGAAGCTGCCGGTTTTGTTCAATTCAAGATTCAAGGACGGCGAAAAAATCTCGTAATCTTCCAGTTCAGGACTATAGAGCAAATAATTGTCACAATAAACTTTCCACATTACAGTTCACCTTCTTGATATTTGAACGTTACGGTTGCTGTTCCAGTGACTGTGATTCCCGTTGTACCTTCCCGCAACACCAAATCTTCGATGATTTGATCGTTTCCAGCGGAAAGACTTGCACTCCCACCCGTCCATGCAATTGTAACTGCCGCCGTGGTGGAAATTGTCGGAACAACGGATTTTTTCAGGTTCGTAAGGGAAATTGTTCCGCTGCTTGTAATGCTTTGCGAAACGGTTGTAACGGAGTTTTTGTACTTGTACGGTTCACAGTTTGCTTCCACCGTAATCTTTCCAATGCTCTTGTCGACCTTCCACCGGTCCACAGTGCAGCGTCCGAAATAGTAATGGTTCGGATCATCGTCAAGCGTGATCTTTAGTTTCTTTCCGTGGATTGCGTTCTGCACATCGGAAAACTTGTCCGCGAAGGTTGAACGTGCGCCAATATAGAAGAATTTAAAGATCAGCTGCCGGTTTTTGTACCGGACAGTACCGGAAAACTTCGTGAAATCAAGCTCACCATCACCGCCCGGAATGTCGATGGTTTCCGTTTTCGGTTCAGGCGCTCCGATTTCCTTGGAAGCCAGAATGAGGTCTAAATCATCGTAGGAATGATAATCCCCAAAAGTTACACCGTACATGATTACTGCCCCCTATCCCTAAGTCTGTTGATGTCACCAAGCTGCTTGTCAATGCCCGGCGTAAGGACACCCACAAGCTGCCCGTTATCCATGACAACCTTCATGTTCGCAAGCATAGGCAGGTACTGTTCAAGCAACGTAATGATCCTGATGTAATCGCCGCTTGCGTTCGATGCCGTGGAGGAACCAATTGCATAGTTCCTTCCGATGTTCGCGCTTGCGGAAATCGTGCCAGCGTCAAAATTCATGCTGCCTTCAATGTCATTTTTCACAGACGTGAACTCATCGCTAAAGCCTTCGCCCAGACCTTCGGCCATGAAACTGCCGATTCTGGCAAAGACCTTGGAAGGGGAGTGGATGCCCAAAATGCGCTTCACGCCGCCGACAAGGCTATTCACCTTTTCGTTGAACCAATTCTTGATATTGTCCCACATTCCGGCAATACCGTCTTTCAGCCCCTGGACGATGTTTCTACCGATGCCGCCCCAGTCGTAGTTTCTGATTGTGTCGGCAATGGCAGCGATAACGCGCGGGACGGCTGCAATCAATTCCGGAATTGCCCCGATAATGCCGGTAATCAGCGATACAATGATCTGCGGCGCTGCAAGGATGATCTTGTCAAGGTTGTTCACGATGCCGTTGATGAACGCAATAATCAGCGTAGGGGCTGCCGCGACCAGCTCCGGGATGCACTTGATAATTCCGTCAATCAGCGCAAACAGAAGATCAATGCCCATCTGGATGATGTTGGGCAGCTCGACAATGATTGCGGCAAGCAAGTTGCCGATAATCAGAGGGACTGCCGCGATAAGCTGCGGGATCGCGTCAATCAGTCCGTTTGCCAGCGTCATAATCAGCATGATCGCCGTTTCGACAAGCTGCGTCAAAAATTCGGGACTGGTCAGCGTCTGCACAATCGTCATTGTCACCTGCAACAGCCCCGCAATGAGCGTGGGAAGATTTGCAATCAGGCTATCTGCAAGGTAAAAAATAATATCGATTGCTGCTTGCGTAATTGCAGGTAGGCTATCAATGATACCCTGTCCCAATGCGCCGACAAGCGCAACCGCCGCCTGCAAAAGCGCAGGCAGGTTGTCTGTGATGGTTGTTATGACCATCGGAATAATAGTGGTAGATGCAGATGTAACAAGCTGCGAAATGCCGCCCAAGATGACACTAATGCGCGGGATGATGTTCTTTCCAGCTGTAACAAGGCTATCAACGAAATTGCTTGTCAAGGTTTTGAAGTCCGCATTTTCGTCAGCGATGCCGGTTATCAGGTTTGACCATGCGGCTTTTGCCGACCCACTGCTGCCCTCGATGGTGCTTGCTGCCTCTGCTGCCGTGGTGCCGGTGATGCCCATTTCCGTCTGCACCACATGGATGGCGTCTACGATGTCGGAATAAGACGAAATATCAAACTTCTGCCCAGACAGCTTCTCCGCGTCCGCAAGCAGACGCTCCATTTCCTCTTTGGTGCCGCCATACCCGAGTTTTAGGTTGTCCAGCATGGTGTAGTTCTGCTTTGCAAAACCCTGATAGGCGTTCTGTATCATCTCCATGCCGGTGCCCATCTTATTGGCGTTGTCTGCCATGTCGGTGATGGCCTGATCCGCCTTCTGAGCTGCTTTCTCTGTATCTCCGCCAAGGCTCTGGAGCAGGGAGGCCGAGAAACTGGTCACCGTGTCCATATATTCGTTGGCGCTCATGCCAGCCGTCTTGTATGCGTTTGCGGCGTACTCCTGCACCTTGTCCGATGCAGCCTTAAAAAGGGTATCGACGCCACCCACTAATTGCTCATACTCGGCATATTGGTCAATGGACGCCTTTGTCAGCGCCGCCACGCCAGTAGCCGCAGCTGTCAGGGCCGCAGCTCCCACCTTTGCCGCAGTAGCAAGGCCGCTTTTCAACTTGTCGGCAAAGCCGGACGCTTTGCCGGAAGCATTGTCCAGCCCATTTTCGTATCCGCTGGTGTCCAGCGTAATTTTTGCATACAAGTCAAACAGGTTTATTGTCCTCACCTCCGACCTTTGCGATTTTTTCTTTCATTCGGTCAACGATCTGCTCCGGCGTCCTGGTTTCCTCTGGCTTCGGCTCTATGAGGTCGGCATACCGCGCCTTGATATAGCCGCCCCCCACGTACCGCGCCGTGTTTTCCGCGATTGCTTTGAGCGCGTCTGTCACATAGACCCGGTATGCCTTGTCCACGCTGTCCTGTTTGGCGCGGGCAAGGGCATACCGCAGGAACGCCTTTACGCTACGGGGGCCTTGGTATTCTCCTGCGCAGAGCCAGAGGGTTTTTCTGTGCTCTGCGCTGAGATAAAAAGTTCCGTGAACGCTTCGTCTGTCATCAGGTCAATAAAATCCTTGGTAAGTTTTACCAGGTTCAGAGCGCCCGTGTAAGCCTCCGGGCTTGTTCCCTCAATGGAGGACAGGATGGAGATTACATCGCCCTTATGACCGCGCAGAAGGGCGGGAACGGCCTTTTTTGCCTTCTGTAAAAGGAACTTCTTGGCTGTCATGCCATCCGGCAGTTGTTCCCGCTTAAACAGGGCGGCGGCGTTCTCGTCCTCCGCAATGTTGCAGATTGGCTCGATCAGATCTGCGATTACTTCCAGGGTGCGATCACCTTTTACGTCAGATAGTTTCATCAGCCGCCCACCTCCGCAGGAGCCGCGCTGTAAAACTCCATGGGCATCTCGTCCTGAGCGGACATGGACACATGGCCGGTCAGCTCCACGCTCACCTGGCCCTTGCCGTTTTTGGTGGTCTGGAGAGTAAAGCCGCCGGTGGACAGGGCGTTTTTCAGGCAGATAGCCACCATTCCGCCGTCGGCCCGGTCGCCAACCCACCACAGGTCTGCAAAGTCGGTCTGCTTCAGGTCTCGCCGGGGGGTGATTTTGCTCCTGTCGGTAGTGTCAATGTCTGCCGCGCCCAGGGCCAGCCGGATGGATTCCGTGGATGTTCCAAGGGAGGTAAAGGCCATCTTGCAATCCCAACCGTCCAGATGCTTCAGCTCCATCATATTCACAGGGCAGTTGTCCACGTCCTCTCCCATGTCGGAGTAAGTAGGGACGCAAGACACATTGATGCCGCCGGTTGTGGCACACACAATGTCCTCGTCCTTCGGTGCGGTGGGAGTAGCCGGGGTAAAGTTTTTCAGGATGACACCCGCGTCGAGCTGCAATTCCTCAAAGGTGCTCTGCGGGATCGCGGTAAATTTGCCCATATTGGGTCTCCTTTCAGCTGAATGTCAGGTATTCAGCGGTAATGTTGATGTACCGGCGCTTAATGGCCGGGTCTTCCTCATAGGTTAGGCTTTGGCACCAGGGGGAACCGCGCTTGAGCCAGATATAGCCCTCGTCGCAGGGCAGATACACGCCACCGTAGCCGATGCGCTTGGACAACTCCTGGGCCTTCTCGTCTGGGACAGCTTCGCTCTCCGTGCGGAACCACAGATTGACCGTCAGGCCGACCTCCCCGGCATCAAAAGCGCTGTCGATATACTCATAGGTGCCATAAGGCATGACCACATCGTCTGGCACGCTGGACGCTCGGTAGAAGGGCATGAACTCGTTGAACCAGGCGTAGAGGGCTTTGTTTTTGGTCATGTGGTCAACGCCCACCTTTCCGCCGTAAAGTATTTTAGCTGCATCGTGGAGGACTTGGGGGCCTGCTTGTTCTCCGGATTTGAGGTCACGCGGTAGGTTTCGCCGGTGGTCTTGTCTTTGAACACGTCGTTGTACTCGATGGGCACGGCCTTGTCTACCAGGACGGAATACAGGCTGGTCACGCCTTCTTTTTCCGCTCTGCGGGCCTCCATGGAGGTATCCAGTGCCTGGTAGTTGGTGAACTCAGCGCCCTCCACCCACTCTACAAAGTGACCGCCCGCACCGTCCGATACCCGGCGTTTTTCCATGAATACACAGGTGCGGGAAAAATCATCTAAAAGGCTCATCAGATCCCCCTAATTCTCCGCCAGTCGTTCAGGCGGCTCTTGAATACATCCTGCCAGCCGACGGCCATGCCGCTGGCGTTGGTGGCTTTGCTGTAGGAGTAGCCGCCAAATGATTCTGAGGTAAACGGCCCTGGATCCCCGTTCTTCGTCTGCCATGCGTCGATTTCTTCGGCCAATTCAATCACCGCCTTCGGAACAGCCAGCGCCCACACGGAGCCGGTAAACGTCTCGTCGGTCAGGTCTGCCACCGGGTACTGGTGGAGCCCGTCATTGAATACGGAACCCACCACCCGGAAATACTGGCCGGTTTGCAGAAAGGGCAGCGTGAGCTGCCCGCCCTGCACAGTGAACTCCCCGGCGTGGACGCCGTCCGGAACTAAAAACCAGTTGTTCAAATTCTGCAAAACCGTTTCAAGCATCACGCTGTCCTCCTTTTACGCCGATTTGGTTACGGTCACGGTATATACTTTCTCCGCCGTGCCGTTCTTCACGGTCACGGTCAGGGTGTTAGCCCCAGTGGCCCAAGTGGCCGCAGTGCCATTTTCAACAGACGTTTTGCCGTTTAGGATGGTCACTGTGGCGCTTGCGCCTTCCGGGGTCGCGGTTACCGTGTTGGTCGCGTTGCTGGTTGTGGCTGTATACTCCGTCGTGTCTGGGTCAAACGCCGGAGTCAGTGTCAGCGCGCCAATCGTCAGCCCCGAGAGGCGCGCGCTTAAGGGGCCGGGGTGACCGTGATTTTGGCGATGCCGTCCAAGTACTCAGCCCACAGCTTCATGCCCATGATGGCGTAACTCTCGCCCACGGCGGTGCTGTAATTACCCTGGGCGTGGAAACCGATCAGGTTTGTCTCGCCCTGCACGGTGTAATTCAGGCCCAGTCTGGCAAACTTGCTGTCGCCGGGGTCTGCATAGTACAGGTCGATGTTCTCCACAGGCGTTGCGATCACAGTGTTGCGGGCAATAGCGTTATTGCCGGAAACTGTGGTGGGCAGCAGGAACAGCGTGGAGTACCCCATGAAGTCCTTGACATAGTTCAGGCCGAACTGGGTCTGGACGGAAATATCCGCAGCACCCAGATAGTCGTATGCGTCCAGGATGTTAGCAAATCCCACAACGGAGGTAACGTCCTTTGCCATACCAGCAAACTTGTTCAGCACTTCGCCCTGAGCCTTTGCAAGTGCCGCCTGCCAGGTTGCGGCGGTTCCGGTAAGAGAACCGGTGTTCAGAAAAGTATAGAAATTGCCAAGGACCACATTCTGGAGCTTGGTCAGAAAAGCGTCGTCGCTCTTCTCCACCGCGATCTCTGCACCATACTTGTCAACGTCCTCGATAGGAACAGCCTTTGCATACTTCTTGATGGACAGGTCGTCCTTGGTCGCTTGGGTAATCGTCGCCTTGCTGTAAGGGATCACCTCGCCAGCGCCGACGTCGCCGTCCTCCAGGGCCACATCAGCGGTGTAAGAAATCAGGCTTGTGCCGGGGGCCTTGCGGATGGGGCGCATAATGCCCATAATGTTGCGCAGCGCATCCCAGTTGTCATTGAAACGGGTGACGAAATCCACCTCTCGGGCGGTCACGCTGGTATAGGTATTGGGCAGGGAATCGCGGGGGTTGGTCAGGCTCTCAACTTTCGTAGCAGCCATGTAATTCATCCTTTCTTGTTAAGTAATTTGGTTTTCCATAAGCGCTTTCTGTCGCTCAGATGCGGACAGCATATAGTGGCCGTGATCGTCCTTTTTGTAGATGTCCGCTTTCGTCATCGTGCCGGGGCTTCCGCCCGCCGGAGGGTTTGCGATATTGGCACCCTTCGTGGTGGTAGTGGAGACCAGCTTTGCAAAAGCACCGCTCACAAGCGCATCCAGAGCGGCGGTGTCCTTGATCTTGTCGCCGTCCAGCTCCACGCCGTCGATCTCCGCGCCGCTGCCGCGCAGAGCAATAGTTAGATTGTCGCCGGTGATGTTCTTGCTTTCGTAATAGGCTTTTACCGCCTTTTCTTTGGCGGCCTTGGTCTCCTTTGCGGTGATGTCCGCCTTGAAGTCGTCAAAGGCCTTGTGCTCCTTCTCATACTTCTCCTTGTAACCGCCGTCCCCGGCGGCTTTCAGGTCGTCCAATTCCTTCTGGACTGTGGGCAACTTCTCCGCGTCCGCCTTGTAGCGGCTCACATCCGCCTTCAAGCCGTCCACGGTGTCGGTATGCGCTTCGATGATGGTGTCCACCTGTTCGTCGGTGAGACCCATCCCCTTCAAAAGTTTGCGTGTAAGTGCCATTGTTCTATCTTCCTTTCCTTCGTCCGCAGTTCGTCGCGGCGATAGATTGTATAAAAACCGCTGTACCTCGCGGGTTTTATCGAAAACGAAAGAGCCAACCGCCGAGAAAATCTCAGTAGTTGGCTCCTATTGCCCTTTCCCGTGCCCTATTGCGCGGGAGTGCTGTATTTGATTGTTTTCTTAACCTCTAAGACGATGTACCCATCGCCTTTTCGCCGCACCTCTGCGTCGTTTCCGCGCTTTGTGATGGCTTCGATGGCCTTGATAATGCCTTCATCCATTTTTCAATTCATCCTCGATTATGTTCCGATATGTCTGTTGGTGGTCGGCCACCGCTGGCTTCAAGAACGGCTGTGCCGGGTTGCCAGCCGTCCAGTGCCAGTGACCTTCATCGTCCTGATACACCCACGGCGTCGGCCGTCCGCCCTCCGCGTATTTGCCGGTACCTAATTCCACATACGCGGCATATTCATTGTTTGTCCCGATGATCGCTGCCGGTTCCTGCTCGTCTACCGTATGGGTAATGCTGTTTCGCAGATTGCCGGTGTCCACGGGGCAGAGCTTTTTCGCATACCCCTCCGCAACCAGCCCGCATTTTTCCAGCCCACGCAGCAGCGCCGCCTCAAATTCTTTCTTAATTTCCTCGCTGTTGTCGATTATCCTAAAGCTCATCCCACACCTTCTTTACAAATCCGGGGATGATTGATTTTTGCTCATTTTGGTTTTCCCCCTTGACTATTTTGCAAAAGCCGCATATACTGTAGGTGAGGGAACGAAAGTTCCCGTTCCATCGAGCCGAACCTCTTCCCAGAACTGGAGGGGGGGCGGCTCATTTTTTGTATCTTCTTGCAAACAGAAGCTCTCCGTTCTCCCGCATGGCGATAACATCAAAATCGAACATGATGTTTCTCAACGCACGTGCATCGACTGTCCTTACCATATCATCTATGTTTACCACATCTGCACATTGCAACACCACGCCTCCGGGTTTCCCTTTTATTTGTTTCACGCCACTTCTGATTGCCATATCTGCCGCTTTTGCGGTTGATATGCTTTTCAGTTCCCATTGTTTCCCGCGCCATAGGTAATCCGGCGTTTTTGTCCCCTGTGTGTTTGCTTCTTTCAGCAACACAATCTTCCCACCGAATTGATCTATGAGTTGGTTCGCAACTTCAATTTCAGTTTTGTGGCCTTTTATACGATAGCCGTTCTCGTATCGTACTTTGCCCATGCGGGGCTTGGCGGAATCTATGTATTTCTTCGTAACATCCTTTACTGTTTTTTCGTTCCCCATGTGATACGGGGACAATTGTCTGCCGCTGTAGCCCTGCTTTGTTGTTTCCCATTGGGCATATGTCATATCGGGAATAAGCCCGTCCCGCGTTCTTCGCAGCGCGTCGGACGTGTCAATGCCGTCAACCGCCGCAACCATCGTGCAACGGCAGTTGTAGATTTCCCACGCTGGTCCCTGCGGATCGCCCGGAAAGCGGCAGCCGTTGGAGAATTTCTTATCTTGATCTACCTTTTCGCCGTCCAGCATGGCGTGTGAATGCCGCGTCCGGTTGTCCAGCGTCGCCAGCCATTGCTTTTTAAGCTTGATGCCAATTTTCTCCGCCGCTGCGTAGCTGTCCATGCGTCCGGCGTTCTGTGCGCCAGTGACCGCCGTTCGCGCCGTCCGAATCGCGCTGCTTCTGCCCATTGTAATAATGCGCCGCTGCAAATCGTCTGCCATACCCTTAATGCTTTTCCCCTGCAAGATGGAGCTGGTGACGCTGGCCGTGATTTGCTTTTTCCCATACGCAAGGTCAATGCCGCGTTTCAATGCTCTATCTTTTGGGTAATACGGCATCAGCCCCGGCTGCTCCACAATCAGGCGCTTCACCGTCTGCTCGTCCCACAGGTCAAAGCCAACATTCCCAGCCACGCTCTCGATTGTGTACGCCGCGAAATTGCGGTTCAGGGAGTAAATACCGGGCGTTGCATCGTTGGTGTAGGACGCCGCCACGGCGTTCGCGTCGGTGACACGGTGTGCCACTTTATCCCGCATGGCCTGATAGCGTTCTCCGCGCCCGATCTGATTGAGCCGCCATTGTTTATAGTCGGCCTCTGTCCATTCCTTTCCGTTCTGCACCGTGCCGATCAGCGCTTTCATTTCCTCATCGCGCTTTTTGAATTGCTCAAAGTAAGCGTCAATGGTTTCTTGCAATTCTTCCCCGGCTTCTCGGTACAGCTTCGCAATGCGCCGTTCCAGCTTTGCAAGCTCCTTGTCGGTCAGCTTGTGGCCCAGATCAGGCGTTGCCATCCTCGATCACCCCCGGTTCGGGCGGTTCCTCCGGCAGCACGTCCATCCGGTCAAGCTCTTCCGCGTCTTTCCGGCGCATCAGTTCGTCGTACTGGTCGATGTCGCCGTTGATGGTCAGCAGCTTCTTGGTGATGTACTCATCATCGTAGTATTCCGCTCCCATCAGAACGGTCTGGGTCTCCTCGCTCTTGTTCACAATTTGGCTGCGGGTATAGCTGGGCGTATCGTCTGCCCCAGCCAGCGTCAATAGGCCTTGGATAAAGTCGGTCACATCGCTCTCGAAGTCGTCCACTTTTAGATCCAGCGGCACATAGCTGGCCTTGATGGCCGTGGCCGTCTGATTTCCCGCGCTCACGGCGGCGCTGTCAAACGCCTGGAAATCCTCGTACAGCTTGCGCTTGAGCATGTCAATAGTTGCGTTGGTGCCCTCAAAGGGGGCCTCGATGGTGTGCGGTTCCGCGTTCACCTCGTCGTCGGTGTGGGCCACGTGAAGGGTCTTGATACGCTCCAAAAACTTCACGTCGTCCAAGTCATTCATGCCGCCCGCGTTGGTAAGCACCCAATAGATGAGATTGCCCTCGTCCACGTTGTTGACCATGTTGGAACAGGCCAGATCCAGCGCGTCCACAGTGTTCCGCCGCCCCCGCAGCTCCGACCGGCAGTTTTTGCCGTTTTTCAGAGGCACGATGGGAAATCCAGGATAATTGTCACCGTCCAGAATGGTCTCCGCGCCCAGGCCGTCCGTGCGGACATTGACCTTGTACCGTTGTTTGTCCGTCAGCACGGTCATGTTCTCCCCGCTGCGCTGGATGTACTCGGTGTATCCGTCCAGCTCGTACAGCGTGGCACGAAGCGGCTTATCGTCTGCCACTTGCCAGAACCGCACACCGGCCATCAAGGCACCGTTTTCCTCGTCGTAAAGGGGCGCAAACTCGGTCAGCTCGAACACCTGAACCCGGTCCAGGTTGAAGAACCCGAACGCCACGCCGCATACCAGGGCGCTCTTGCCTGCGTCCTTGACCCGCTGGTCAAAGTCAGCGCCCAGTCTGGCCTTTGTCTCCCTCTTCTGAAAGGTCACGCCGTTGCCCAGCAAATAGTTTGCCTCCTGCCGCACGACAAATCCAAAGAAACTTGACATGAGTTTGTGGTTTGCCGTGTACATGTCCCGGTGGGCGCGTCCCTGAAGGTCATAGATGATCTTCTCATACCGGCTGATGGTGGGATTCTCGCCGTCGTAATATCGCTGTGCGTCTACCGCGAACCGGTAAGCCGCAGAGCCTTTGTGCTCATTGATGACCCGCCGGATAAAATCCATTCGGTCCTGTTCGTTCTCGCCCACGGCGAGCAAGTCCTGATATGTCAGCAAGCTATCACCTCTCCCACAGGGGGATGTATTTCTCCCCGTTATCATCCCGCACTTTCCGGCGCAATACTGTCATTGCAAAGTAACGTGTATCATCCATCGCGTGGTCGTTCTCCTTAATTGGCCTGTCCTCTGTGGATTTTTCGTCCCAGCGGTAGAGGCCGAATTCCCGAATGGCGTCTTTACACGACCTGTGTATCTTCAGCGCACCGCTGCGCAGACACCTCGCCGTGGTGGCGATGCCCGGCAGCACGTCATTGACCGCCTTGCGCACCTTGAACTTCCCGTGCCGCTTGATAACCTCGATGAAGGACGCCGCCGACGGGTCCACGATGACGCTTATCACCGGCAGCTCTCCCACCAGCTTCTCCAACTCCGTATAATATTCCTCGTCAGTCTTGTTTCTGTGTTCTTCCCGCCCGGAGTAGTAATACTCCCGGATGCGGGTGGCCGTCTTGCCGTCCCAGCACCACAAACCAGCAGAAAATGGGTTCAGCGTGCCGTAGTCGCAGGAAATGTAATATTCCCCGCTCTCCGGCACATCGTCCACGATGTTTTCCTCGCCAAAGTCGTATACCAGGCCCTCGGCCAGCACCCACAATCCACGGATATATCGGTCGTAGAACACACCGGTAAACATGTTCTGGTAGCGCTCCAGCGTCTTTTCGCTCAGGCCGGGGTTGTCCGTCATCTCAAAGTGCAGATACAGAGCGTTGCGCTCTTTGTGCCGCTTGATCCACTCCAAGTAGAACCAGTGCTGCGGGCTTCCTGGGTTGCATGAAAACCACAGCTTTGCCCCGTCTACGGAGCATCTGGTCAGCGCCTGTTCCACGAAGGAGCGGGGCATCAGCACAACCTCGTCCAGCAGCACACCCGCCAGCGTCCGGCCTTGGATCAGCGTATAGCTGGCCTCATCCTTGCCGCCGAACACCTCAAAGTAATTCGTCACGGCTCCGCGCCGCACTTCCATAACTTTGTCACCGCGCCTCCATCGAATGATATAGCGCTCCTTTGCCAAACTCATCGCCGTGAACGGCACGATGATGTTCTTGGTGCAGCTATCCACCGTGCGGCCACACACACCGAAGCGCTGACCGCTGAAATTCTCCATCGCCCAGCGGACGAACGCCCACATCATGATAGAGGTCTTGCCAGAACGCACAGCGCCGTCGCAGATCAAGGCATCATAGCAACTGTATGGAAATGCGAGGATTTTTTTCTGCTTGTGGCTAATCATGGTCTGTCCGGATATTTCTGCTTAATCACAGAATGGCTTTTAATCTCCGCGTCAATTTCGAAGATGTCACTATAAATATCGTCATCTTCGTTATCACATAATGTCAACGCCTGTTTTGCCGTCCCTTGTTTTTCAACCTCAATCCACCAACCGCCTAAGTCCTTTTTGGGATAGCCAATACGGATAATCGTCCCATCAAAAAAACGGATACGAACATCATGGTCAAAACAGTCGATTTCGTCTTCTTTATAAACGCTACCGTAAATTTCCACAAGGTCATCGCTGCAACCGTAAATCTTAATCATCGCTCTCAAGCTCCTTTGCCATTTCACGCAGGCTCACACTCAATGCGTCATCCTGCGTGTTGTCAGTCGGTAAACCCAGCTCCACAATATCGCGCTGCCCAAGGTACTGTTTCCCCAGCCAAATCGCCATGCTTGCGTTCTTTGCCGCAAGCTGCCACTGGCTCCGACGCAGTGAAATTTTCCCCGCTCCTCGCTTTTGCGCAAAAACTTCCGAAAAACTTCTCTTATAGGTTCGTTTGCACCATGTTTCCAATGTGTCCGAGCATACATCAAACCAGCCGCAGATTTCCTCAAGCGTGCATTGCAGGCCG
>ULJA01002011.1_pt1 | contig 18198 bp, 7 predicted proteins | sample 1950791 | NCBI WGS metagenome assembly ULJA01 (sample SAMEA4835463, study PRJEB28245) | human gut metagenome | biome: gut microbiome; material: fecal sample | place: Denmark | collected 2008 | reverse complement strand
ACAGAAAGAGTGTGACAACCCGGCTACTGTAGGTCAAACTGTTATAGTGGAAAGCAATTTCGCTACTTTTAAAGGGAAATCAAGATTTATTATCGATTATGATGATATTGTAGGAACCCCTATAAATTATTTGTCTGAAAATATAGGTCTTGTAGCTTGTAATAATAAGGAGAATGGAAACAATGAAAGACAGATATGTGATATAGCTACCAAATACAGAGAAGATGGAACACAGGATTATATGGAGCCAATTGATCATATTAGGTTACCAGAAATGGAAGGAGACTGCGAAGTACCTCATCGTCAAGAATCTATATTGTCAGCTCCAGTTCCACTAATAACAGGCCTTGTAGAAGATTATATCTATAAGGTTCTTAGCGAAATGGAACACGTCTCTACAGATTATCTATATACCACAGGAGGAGAAAATCAGAATAAGTATTCTGTGTTGTTTAATTACGAGACAATGGATTCTTTATCTGAATGGATGGAGGAAGCATTTTTTGGGTATAGCGCTGGCCGCATATCAGGTGATGGCAATCAACACCTTTGTTCTGAGTTTTATCCATACTTACAACCTGGATCTGTTTTAAAAACCGTGTCTGATGCTATATACGTATTAGATACCATGCCTTGTACATGCGGATGTTATATTGAGAGTTATTGCTCTGATCCTACTGTGTCAAGAACTGATTATAACAACTTTCAAAATTATAATTATCTTCTTGGAAGTTATATTCTTCATATAGATGGATGGAACCAAAAGATAAATGGTGTAGGAGATTGGCGAGCCGGTAGATCTACCAGTACAGTCATAAATAATCAGTATAGATCAAAGAACGGACCCAGGTATTGTATTGAGCAATTTTGGCCTGAAGCTTCTGAGAAGTTGCAAGATATGATATATAAAAATTCGGATACCGGTATAGATGAAACTGATTGGAAATTTGAAGGGTATGTAAACAATGCTACATTTAATAATCCTACAGGGGATAAGCTTAATATTGGATTCGCATCTGAATTTGTGGTATGGAAGTTTGTCAGAAATGTAATGACAAATGCAAGATTTATTAGGATTAATAGACCAGAAGAGTGGGACATAGAAGGTTATAAAGACGAGAACAAAGTTCTTTATCTTGAAGCTCTTGGAAAGGTAGATGGCATAATGGATGCTGTGTCTACCAATTACGTTCGTGTTTCTTTTTGGAAGGATGTTGAAACATGGTCCCCTCTTGGAATAGTACCAGTTGAATTTGATAGACCTGAGTATGAATCATCTCATTCCGTTATTGTTAACATAGCAAGACCGGCTTTCGGAGAAATAAATGAAGAGTTTTTTGATTCTATAGGTCAAAATTATTTTTATGTTACAATAGAATCTCCTATTGTAGCGGTTCCTTGGATAATGACGTTTAGAAAAATTCAATTTTGTTCTTATAAAAATTATGATACCCCAGAAGAAGAGGAAGAAGAAGGAAAGAAGCCTTCCCGTGCTATTCTTGGAGTCGCTTTTGCTACAGGTAAAACCATATATCCTTATATTTTTGGTGTAAGAGAAAAAGAAATAAATAAGGTTGATTTGTCTGTTGATTCAATAACATTAAGATCGACGGTAGTATTTGCATCTAAATGTCAGACATGTGGAGATAGGCCTATTAATTGCAAGCCTCGTCCTTATAAATACGGGGATTTTGCATATTGGGAATCATCTGAGAAATATCCTGCTAATTTTGAACTTTATGATAGTAGTAGGATGAAAATAGACACAGGTAGATCTTATGATGATCCAAAAAAAACAGAAGCTTATTCTAATATTATGAATAAGTTAACAGAATATTATGGTGCTCCTTTGTCAGACAAAAATGGATTATCTTATTTCAAGGGTCATTCTTATGGAGGAGTAGATACTTCTACCGTATTTTGCCAACAACCTATACGTCATTACCGGTTCCCAGATAACAAGCATATACCTTTTATGAACAGTGATGAACGTGGATATGACATAGCTTCTGAAATATATCCGGTAGGTATTATGGTAGATGAGAACACCATACAAGTGTTTTTGGATTTTGCGGTAGATTCTGGTTTGATTACGCAACAACAAAGAGATACGATCGTAGGATATGAACTGTATCGTGGAGATAGGAGGCTAAATAGGTCGGTTGTGGCCTCAGGATTGGCCTACGATATGCTTAGATACATAGGAGACGATGGTAATGTAAATATCTATCCTAATTACCCATATAATGACCTATCACAAGATCAATATAATTATACGTCTGGCAAAAGAGACGAGTTTATATCCCATCCTTTCGACAAAGGAGGAAACGTGTGGTATTCATTTTGTTCGCCTGATATTTATTTCAACAAGCCCGAACTTCCAAATGAAGTATGTATAGACGGGTTTCAAAGAGGAATGTCTGTAGGCAGTTTTATACCTGTCGAAGATCATCCAAAATGGACTATCTTAGGTCCTGCCGCTTATACGATGGCTGCGTCACTTGCCGCAGTTGAATCAAGTACCACAATAGCCGCTATGATAGCAGAAGAGCTTCAGATAAGGGCTCAGTCTGGATACATAGGAGGGTCGGCCGGTCTTACCGGAGGAGGATTCCTAACGAATCTAAGTGTGGCCATGCTGTTTTCTTCAATGGTGTCAACCATCAGTCAAACTCTTGCTAAGGGCCCGATATTGTACGGTAAGTACCGTTATGATTGGCTTAATACATTTATAAACAATGGACCAAGACGTAATCATGCATGGTATTATACTTCTGTAGGATTATATAATTCAATGATAGGTATAACGGACCAGGATAAGTATGAACGAAATTTTGCTCGTGGTTTATCTTCTGTTAAGTACATGAAGTCCGGTGTATATCCTATGATGGATACCAGTATGTCATCTAAATGGGGAACCGGTAAAAACGATAATGAGGGACGATTCTTATTTGTTAATAATATAGATCGTGAATCTTCGTTATTTTTATCATTTGGTGATCCAGGTGAAAAAGGAGATGGTAAATTGAAATATTTATTGGAATATCCGAACTATGTCTACAACTACGACAGTAGCCGTATAGATGATTCGGTTATTGCTGGAAGCGATGTTGTAGCAGGAAGAACATTTGAGCAATCCAAATCAGTTTCATACATCTGTTCTCCGTATATGAGGCTTATGAGATATAGGCCGGATCAATATGGTCAAATAGAAGATATAAAATGGATTTCCATAGGTGGATGTGGATTTTTCACTAATGAAAAGAAACTGATGTTCGGTGGTGATACGGTGATAACCAGATTTTCATTAAAGAGAAAATTTCCTGTTTTTTATAATAGTGCTTTTGGTATTGGAGATATGATACCTTTCCCTTACATGGATTATAGAAATGTAGGATATCCAAGATATTTTGTTAATTATGATACAGGGGAAGATGCGCTTGAAACCACGGATAACGAACGTTTCAATAGTTGGACATCGTCTAATAAAGGAAGATATGCTTTTTACCCAAACAGGAAGAGCTTGTATGAATTGAATGGTGACACCTCCGGTAAGTATGTAGATGGCAGATTTTATACATGGTTCTATGGTATTCCTCAGTTCCTTGTAGAGTCTGAAATAAATTGTAATTTCAGATTAGAGGGCCCTCAGCCTCATGAATTATTCTATCCAAAAGTAGGAGATTTTGTTTGGTGGACACAAGAAAAGAACGTATCTATCCATAGAGACAATGATTACAAGATAAGTCCTATCTATTCATCAAGAATGACATTAACACCTAATGTATTGCCGGCAACATACGAACGTCGTTTTTATGATTGTGCTTACCAGCGACCTAATGGTGTTATATGGAGTAGGGCTGACGTATCTGAAAACAGTCAAACAGATCCGTGGCTAACGTACAAGCCTATGGACTATCATGAGTTCCCAACCAGCAACGGTAAGCTTATTCACATGAAGCGTATTGAATCTGATCAGATCCTTGTCAGGTTCGAGGACCAGGTTTCACTCCATAACGCCATAGACGTAATCAAGGAGCGCACCTCCCCAGGGCAGGCTGAGATGGGCACCGGCGGTCTGTTCGCGTCCCGGCCTCTGGAGTACAACACGACCGACCTCGGTTATTCTGGAACACAGAGCACTGAAATAATTAGTTCAGAATTTGGTCACTTCTGGGTAGATACTAAAAGAGCACAGGTATTTATGACCGATCCGAACGGACGTAATCTCAAGGAACTTAGTGTAGGTATCAGGCATTGGCTCAAGCGTCATCTTCCTTTTAAGATTCTTAGATACGGAATAACCAACATCTTAACCGGCACAGAGATGACAGAAGAAGATACAGACAATAAATTTATCGGTCTTGGTCTGTCTCTTGGATGGGATAACAGGTATAAGAGGGTACTTATCACTAAAAAAGATTATATACCTGTTAAGAACCCGGCATATTACAAATATGATGGTGGAAGGTTCTTGTACAATGAAACAGAGGTACTGTCAAACGATAAGGAAATATCTTTAAAAGACGAACAGTATTTTAAAGACGTGTCGTTCACTATCGGATATTCGTGTCTGAAGCAAGAATGGATTTCTTATTATTCGTTCTGTCCTGACTATTATATAGAACAGCAACAATATTTCCAGACAGGAATAAACTTCCCGGCATCAGACGAAGAAGGTGGCTTATGGAGTCATTTGCTGACGAATAAGAGCTTCCAGACATTCTACGGAGCAACATATCCATTTATATTAGAAGTGCCGATAAAAGAGAAATATAATGGCTCTACGCTGGCTTCTGTAGAATACGAGCTTGATGCAAGGAAATACGTCGATGATGTGAATTACACACTTGATAGAAAAGTAGGTTTAGATACGATAACCATCTACAACGACACAAACAACTCAGGTGAAATTCATCTTGTTCCAGAAGAAAAGAATAATTTAGCGCAACGTATATCGTATCCGAAGATCGTAGGCGACCATACTGAGGTCCTGGATACTGAGATATATAGAAGACATAAGTTAAATGACTTCTTTAATAGGGTTGACGATGACCGATCTGAAACACCTATCTGGATCAAGGACGATAACGATATAAATAAGTCAGTTAATCCTGATGCTCTTAATTTTAGACGGTCATGGCTGGACAGGTTAAGAGGAAGTTGGATGCTGATGAGGATAAAGAAAGTAATTAGCAACCGGAAAATTATATTCCAGTGGTTGATTTCTGAAGATAAGATTAAGAATAGATAAATTACAATATTTAATAAGTTGAAAATAAGTAGTTTTTATTTTGTGATTTAATAATAGTTGAATATATTTGTAGCGCCTATCGATCCATCTCGGACAGATAGGCGCTTATTTATTAACAATAAAATGATGTAAAATTATGAAAAGTAACGTGTTATTGCAATCAGAAAGCAGAGAATTGTTGGGTAGAAACATCTCTGTTATGTCAAAAGACGGTTTTGTGTGTATAACAGAGGTGATGGAAGCTTTGACTGAAAAGAGGGAAAAACATGGTTTGGCTCCAAAAAGATTAGATGATTTAATGAGTACAAAAGGATTTCAAGAGAAAATGTATGCTTTAGTTAAGAGACTGAATATAAACAATATATGTACTGCGGTAAAAATCGCAGTACAAAAAAACGATCTGTGTATTAGCAAGTTGACTGATCTTAAAAAATATCATATGGCTTACAGAAAAGGAAAAGGAAAAGATCAGAAATGGTTTGTGGATCCTTATTTCTTTGTAATGGTTGCATTGGAATTAGATCCAGATATATATGCGAGTGTAGTTATATGGCTTACTGATGGCCTTATCAAGAATAGAAATATGGCAGGTGATGCTTATATAAGAACATGTAAATCTGTAGGATCACTTGTAAAAAACAAAAATGAATTATCTGATAAGATAAAAAGGATAGCAAAGGCTATTAATTTTATTGTATTCAATAAACATGAGGATGGAATAAGAAATATGGCAACGGAAGAACAACTTAATGATATAACGGAATTAGAAATAGCCATAAGTTCGATAATAGACGGAGGATTTATAACAAACTACAATGATCTTATATCTTATTTAGGCAAGGAGTGGAAAAAAAGATGGGGTAATCCAATTATGGCTCTAAAGTAATTTATCCAAACTAATACATTTTAAATCATTTTAATTTGTAAATCATATTTTAGTGTCTATATTTGCATCGTAATCAAGAGAGATTATAATACAAGACAGTGGTGATGGAAGGTGATACTTCGGTTTGTGTCATAGGTTCGAGTCCTATATTTTTCATGCAAGAAAAATTAGATCAGTTGGTAGATCAAAACCTCCTTTCATATTAAAACACATTCCAGGTTCTCCCTGTTTTAATAAAATATATAGATGGTGAGGAGTTCGGTTACTTCGAAAATTAGCGTAGTGGATAACGCGGTATTATGTAAAAATACTTTTCATTGGTTCGAATCCAATATTTTCATTTTATCCGGCTCCGTTTTTCCTCTGTTTGAAATATATAAAAACTAATGAGTGGTGATGAGGTTAGTTACTTCGAATTTAGCTCAGATGGATAGAGCGATACTCTTTTAAAGTATAGGTCGATGGTTCAAATCCATTATTTCATTGTTTACACTAACTTCAGCTTTTCCCTCATTGAGTATTCATTTTGATATATTTTTTTTCAAGCAGTGGTAGTAATATCACTGCTTTTTTTGTATAACACTTTAAAGAAAACAACAACAAATGGGAAAGTTTAACAAAAAGGATGAAGGTGTTAAACCTACGATCGTGAATCACATGGGAGAGAAGGCGTATAAGCCTAACGCAGAAGAAGAGTTGGTATCTACGGTAATGACTACCATGTTATCTGATTCTTATTATGAGAAAGAAAAAGATAAAGTAGAAAGAATTAAGAGCCTTATGGATCAGGTGGATCCGTATTTCGCAGCACAAACAGCATTGTATGTCAGGAAAGAAGGAAAGCTTAGGTCAGTAACGCATCTTATGGCTTCTGTCCTTGCCAGCAAAGCATCGGGTAAGGAATGGGCTTCAAGGTTCTATAATAAGATCGTTATGCGCCCTGATGATATGAGCGAAATCCTTGGCTGCTATGCGGCTCTTAACGACAAAAATCCAAAGAAGTTAAGAGGAATATCCAGCGCTATTAAGAAAGGATTTAAGACGGCTTTGGAAGGTCTTGATCCGTATCGGATTGATAAGTATAAGATGGACAGTAGGGTCATTACTATGGTTGACTTAGTAAACTTATTTCACCCTAAAGGCAATCAGGCTAACAAAACGGCTTTCCAGTACCTTATAGAAGGTAGGTCTTTGTCTGGATTATACGAAAGCAAGATTCTTGAAAAAGAAATGTCTAAAGCCGGACAGGACAAGAAAGACAATAAGGAAAAGAAAGAAGCTTTAGGTGACGCTATTCGGGACGTGGTTTCTAATGTAAAAGGTATGCCTATTTTTAATATGGTTCGTAACCTTGTAAACATAATCAAATACGCACCTGATCAAATAGATGAAGTTTGTAGGCAGCTTACAATAGAAGAGAAGGTGCTTAATTCGAAGATGCTTCCTTTCCGTTTTGCTTCAGCTTTCAAAGAGGTTGAAAATATAGGCACTGATGGTTCCGATAATGATATTGTATTTGAGTCGGATAAAAAACGTGCTAAATTAACAGCGCGTAACAAAGATAAGATTTTAGATGCGTTGGAGAAAGCCATAACCATCTCCTGCAAGAACCTGCCGGTATTGGAGGGGCGGTCGGCTATCCTGATTGACCACTCTGGCTCTGTACGTGGAGATATGGGAGGATCTTCTGAGGTGTCTGCCTTTAGCCAAACAAGTACGGCTGTCATTGGTAACTTGTTTGGCTGTATGATCGCATCTGTGCTTCCTGACGTATTTATTGGTATGTTTGGTGACGACCTTATCAATTACGAATACGATAGAAGTAAAGGTGTTTTATGGAATAACAAAAAATCTTTTACTGCCGGAGGAGAATGCGGTGGTGCTACCGAAAACGGTCTTTTTGCATTCTTGGATAAGTGCGTTAAAGATAAGATCAAAGTAGATAACTTGTACGTTATTTCAGATATGCAGATAGGAGACGGTGAATCTGTTGTATGGGAGAAAACCTCCGGTTATGGATATGGTAAATTCGCCGAACTTTTGAAAGGGTTCAAGAAAGTGAATCCAAATTGCAAAATCGTTTCTATTTCTATTCAAGGATATGGAAGTGAGATGTTTTACAGAGGATCTAATATCTTGAACATAGCTGGCTGGTCAGAATCTATCTTCGATGTTATTAACAGCAAGTTCTGCGGATATAAGAATATGATTGAGGAAATTAAGAAGATTAAGATTTAAATCTTACATTCGTACTGTTTTCATAAGAAGAGATTTATCATAACAAGCCGGAGAATGAATGGTGGCATTCTTCGGCTATTTTGTTTACATTTGTTGAAAAAAAAAATGAAAGAAAAAGAATTTGATTTTGTGATATATCCACTAAAGTTGATTATCACCATAGGGTTAGATTACAAAACACTGTGTGATCGTTTTGAGAATGCAGAACCGGATCATGAAGGAGAGTGGGGAAATGAAGGCGATTTAGATTCAAAAGCCTCTTTCTTGAATCTTGTTCGTGATAAGGGGGATGATAGAGCTTTTAAGTTATTATGGAACTTTCAGAGTGAGAATGAGATGACTATGCGAAACATATGTCATGAATCATTTCATGCAGCTATGTCGGTATGCCAACATTGTAATATGTCTCTTGGTTTTAAAGTGGGAGAAGATGAACACGCAGCTTACATAGCTGGATTTGTTGGTAACTGCGCAGGTGAAATGTTTGGATTCTTAGAGGAAGAAAAAGATGGCAAAGAAAAATAAAAATTATGTAAAGGACAAACAACCAAAAACATTATGGAATAAAATTGGTCCGTTTGTAAAGCTTAGAGAATATCTGGCATCTAATATAACACCTGATGTGTATGCTAACGAAAGAGGATTGAAAACCAAAATAATGGAATTTTTTGGTCAAGATGTTCCGAAAGCCAATGTAGATGATTTTAGTCAGAATCTTTGGTTTAGATTCTTAAACCAACCAAATAACCTGAAAGAGGAAAACGGGATTGTTAGAATACCAGACAATATCAAATCCATTATATCTGACAGGATAAATGGTGGATGGGAGAAAATGGCTAAAAAATATGGAAGGGAGCTTTATTCCTTAGATAATAAGATAATTGATGGAAGAGTTGCAGGCAAGGACGTATCTGATTTGGAGGAGTTAAGGAATGTAACAAGTAGGAAACTTGGAATGGTAGAAGAGGGTATAGATCTCTTAAAAAAAGCCAGAACTGGGGAACATCAGGTATTTAACGAATATAATTTTATACCGGATGCTTACGGAGATTTAAATGATTTATCAGGCTTATCAAGTTTTACCATGTACCGTGATGATAGAGGTAGGATGGTTGTGAAAGATAAGTACGATTTTTATAGAGATGACCAACCTTTTGGTGTTGGGGTTGTTACTAAGACTCTTGATACAATAGGATATCCTTTTGAAATAAGGGATTATGTAGAAGATAAAATCCCATACGAAGAGAGTGATCCAAACAAGATCATGCTTAGATCTATTATTGATTCAAAGAATGATTTGGATAAAAGGATGGAGATAAGATCCAAAAAACAAGGAGGGGATTCTTCTAAGCCGGAAATAGATTGGGATTTATTCAAATCAAAATATGAAAATATGAAGCGCGTGGGCAAGGGTACGCACCGCACTATGGACGTAGATGGAATGAATATGATCTATGATGCTTTATATGATAAAGGTTTCAATCAACGCCAGATAGAAGCCGTACTTGGAAATATTATTGAAGAATCTGGTGGTAATCCCTATGCCGTATCTGATTATGGAGGGTTTAAGGGACTTTTCCAAGAATCTGATAAAAGATATCCACCCAAAGAGTTTGAGAAAGATAAAGAGCGATTTAAGGGGAATAAGCGTGGATATATCAATTACATGATAGACAGATTTTATGATCATGTTCAAGATGCTGGGATGTATAGTATAAAGGATACTAAATACAATAAAGCCATTCATGCAGTAAGCGAATTTATGTCAGAAGATCCAGATACGGATTATTCGTATCCACTTGTGTATGCTTTTGAAGCTCCATCAGATAAAGAAGGAACTTATGAAAATAGAAAGAGCGTATCAAATTTGATAAGCCAATCTTATGTTTTGGATAATGTTGATAAAAAGGATAATGATAATACTATTGTTGATGCTATTCTTGGAATAAAAAATGATCTTGAGCTACAAGACTCTATTTCCACTACAAGAGGTGAAGCCTTTAAAGAAGCCAGGAAAAGAGGTCTTAAGGAATTTACATGGAATGGAAAGAGATACAATACCAACATGAAGAAGGAAGGTGGCGTAGTTGGCAAGCAGCGTGAAGCATATGAATACTTTACTAATAAGCGCGGCATGTCCAAGATACAGGCGCTTGCTATCATAGGTAATCTCATGGCTGAATCCGGCCTTAAAGATGACATATACGGAGACAACAAAACATCATACGGCATACAGCAATGGCATAATGAGCGCATGGATAAATTGTTCAAGCATGCTAAAAAGAAAGGTCATTCTACACCAACATTCAAAGACCAACTTGAGTTCTTGGCTGACGAATACGAAGGAAAGACCGGATATTCTAATTTCTTATACACAAGAAAAGGAAAAGAAGGACCAGGGTATTACAACTACAGCCGGCAGGACTTTATGAACGCCGATAACCTTAAAGATGCTGTAATAGCTTGGAACCAAGGAGCGGGGCGCCCTCATAAGAGTGTTATAAGAAATGATGACCGTTATAACTATGCTATGGAAGTTGCTAAAAATCTTGGTTTGGAAATTGAAGAAAATTCAGTATCTTTGTATGGTCAAATGGGATTCGGAGATGATGGTGAAATAGCAGCATCAGTAACACTTCCAGAGGTAGAAGTGGCAGCCGCCCTTTCTAACCCGGAAGCCCCGTCCCAGGAGGGACAGTCCGAGGAAGAGAGATTCCGTACATGGACTGAAACGTATGGTAAGGACATCGTAAATCATTTACTGACGTTAGACGGGAAAAAGGATGGTGATGACAGTGATTATAATATGATGTATAGACAGAATCAAAAAGAAAGCGAAGAGGATAAGAAAATGGCTTTGATTAATGCCGTGCTTCCCAATATTCAGCTTCGCATTAAAGGCGTCACCGAAAATTAGAACAAGAGGTATTTTTTTTCTTCATTAATAAATCGAAGCCGGATTTGAGACTCGTTACACGGATACCGAAGGTTGAAGAACGATATCAAGATAATCCGGCTTTTTTGTGCAATTTCGTGAAGGATGGAACTATCATCGTCTTGGTTTAACAGAACAGACCTACGTACCTCCACTGTCCTGACGGGCATGGACGCCCGTCTCGCCTACCAGCCTGCCTAATTCTCCACTGGCTACCTAATATAACTATTAACGTCACTCCATCACCTATCTCCCTTCAGTCGATAGGTTCAGTCGTTTTTAAATATTATAAGTTCTTTCGCATCGTTCCCTTCGGTCACGATACTCAATCTTTTAACACAATTAGGCAAACAATATAATAACGGAAAAAGTAATTTGTCAATCTGTTCACTCACTTAACTCCCTTCGGTCGTTAAGTTCATTCACTGTAAACAATTATATGAATAAATGGTAAAGTATATAAAATAATATAAATAATATAATGAGTAAGATCATTGAAAATGGTCTTAATATTAAGGAAAACGGAGACTATTCATAGGCGTAGTTTTAATTCAAGATTTGTTGTCCCACCCCTGACGGTCAGGCGGTTACGTTCAGAGTCGTTTTCCCGTCTCTTATCCAAACCGTCATAAAACAAAAAACCTTGTATCCTATTTCTCTCAAACCGGATACAAGGCTGTGCATTTTCTTCTTTGAGCGTATGATGAAAAACCATATCTTTGCACTAAAACAATAAAATAAGCATGGAGACAAAATTAAATGAAATAATAGATCCTCACAAGTTACACGACAAGCTCTTTAAGAAAGAGCAGGTCTCTCCGATAGAAGTTATATACAATAGCTTCAGCAACTTAGGGTACAATGTAGTACGCCGTCCAGCCGGTCAGTGTTTAGGCAATTTGAGATATTTTAATCTATTTTATGACAAACATACTCATCATTTCTATCAGAAAGACAGGAAGTTGAGATATTGTAGCAACTTTCTCATATCTGATTACTGGAAAGATAGAGTGCGATGTTTCATAGTTTGGAACTTTGGTTTTGGAAGATTCTTTCCGTACAATGACTTCATAGAGGCTATGGTTTATGACTATCTTCGATATGGAAGAAAGTCAGTTCCTTATCTTAAAAGCGTGCAAGAAGCCGAAGAAAAGTGTGTAAGGTTCTATATCCGGTCTCAGATAGATATGCTCCGTAAGGAAGGATATGCCGCATACCGGGCTAAGTTTAAGGAAGAACGTCCTCAGTATTTCATCGGAGACAATAGGACGGTGTTTAGATGCCTTGACAGCTCTTTGAAAAGAGAAGAGAAGATTGCTGCATGCGTAGCCCACAAAAGGGCTTTGAAAGAAGGTATTATAACTTCCTTTATCAATCATCTCAAGAAACATCCTACCACCTTGTATTCTTGGTTTTCGTCAGAGGTGGACAGTGAAGGAAAGAATAGACTATGTTTATCTGACAAAGCCGTTTCGTATTTAAATAAGAGGATGGTTCGCAATGGATTAAAGGCCCTTTCGGCATCATATCTTTTTAGGTCGTTCAGAAAAATGGTGAAGACTCTGTTTGGTTCCAATGTCAGGTCGTTCTTGAATAGCTGCCTGATGTCTGTTTCAACAGAAGAGGTTTTAACCAAGTCCATGAAAAAAATAGTTTCCAAGACGGTGCTGTTTTTGTACAAGAGAGCGCTTAAAAACTATCGACGGGCATGCGGCCTTAAGTATGATCCTGATTCGGGTGGTTTGTCTGCCGTACATGATTGATTTTTAAACGTATCCCATAACGTTGGATTTTCTCGTTCGTTTCTCTTATCTTTGTGAAAAAAGATAGTATGAAATTACGAATCATAAAAAATCGTCCGATATTCGCTCCTGGCGGTAGTGTTCAGGATAAGAAACAGGATATTAATGTATCCTCTACTCAGCCTATTCTTGATTATGGAACGCCTGTTAATAAATGGGGTGAATCTGATATTCAGAATATATATATGCCTTCTGATGTGATTTTAGAAACAGAGGAGGGGGAGATAAATCCATTTAGTAGTATGCCTACATCCGATCCGTTTTTTGAAAATCATGATGCAGGATATGCAGGATATCTCGCTGATAATAGGGGTATGGTTAAAAACGTAGAGAAATCAGTCGTTGATAATGCAATGAATGTAGGTGGTGTTGATTCTGATTCCTCTAAAGAAAAACGTTCCCAAGATGGGAATCCTCTGGATCCTATGACTGCTCCTTATTATTCTCCTGATCTTGGAGGTCGAGCTCAAATGTTCGGTACAAGTCTTGGTCGGATAAGAGCAGGTAATAAGGTCGGCGCTAATGTGGCACAGGCTGCTTTTTCTGGATTGAGCCTTGGCATGGGTCTTGCTCGTAATATCATGGGAGCTTCATCTGCTGCGTATGCAGCCAGCAGAGACGAGCAGGCGGCAAGGGAAAAGCTCGAAAAAGAGCGCCGGCAGCAGTTTATCCGATGGGAACGTGAAGGCGGTGGCGTTAATCTTGGAAATGGTCAGAGAATAGATACGTCTGATTTGACAGGAGAATACATTTACTCTCTTCCTAAATCTATGGAGGATAATGCTAATGTTGAGATAGAAAAAGGAGAATACGTTTCGACTCCGGATGATGTTGGTCCTATGGAGGCAAAAGGCAACAGGCATGAAGACGGTGGCACTCCCGTTGATTTGCCAGAAGCTCATATTATTTCAGATTACCGTACTATCGATGATGATTTCGCTTCTTACGTAAGGGAAAATTATGGCATTAGCGCTACGGAAAAAGATACGTATGCTACGCTTCTTGATAGATATAAGAAAAAAATAGGATTGTCCGAAAAGTATGATGATCAGGAACGTGTTTTCAAGAGGTTAGAAAAGAATAAGGATGTTAAGGATAAAAATACTTCTGAGTTGAATAAGTCCATTCTTTCCAAGTACGTAAATGATAATCAAAAGGAAATAGACGAACTTGAGGTGCAATTCAGGTCTTTTGCTGATATTGTCTATAACAAACAAGAGGAATCCAAGCGCCAAGAAAAGATAGATGCTTTTTTTAGGGATGGCGGGGTTGTTGATCTGAATCAGGTAAAGAAACAAGCTAAGGCTTTTAATATTGCAGAATCAGATGCTAAGAACTGGATATATGACGAGTATGTTAAGCAAACCAGAAAAATGGCTGAAGGTGGACCTACTCAGAAGGAGCTGGAGGAACTTAGAAAGAATGCTATTGGCTACAATAAGCTTATCAATCAGTTATTTGGACGAACTCTTAATATGACTGTATCTGATGTTAGTGGTCGTGAGCAGATTCTTAATCCTGATTCCAGTGTCAATGCCAACCAGAATCTCCAACATAGAAGCAATTTAGGATACGGCAGGGTAAATGATAAGGCGGTATCTAATTTGCTCGACATAAACCGATGGGCTAACAAGTACAATACGGATGGTGATTTTGATACAGAAGGTTTCCAGAAAGGATACAACAGGCAATTAAATGCATTGTGGGCGTTAGCTGATGTAGGCGCTATTACGAATGCTGATGCAGCCAAGAAATTCAGAGATGAATACGGATTCTGGGGCCAGGACGCCGGAAGCTACGGAGGGAATCAGGCTTATAATTCATTTGCCGTAGATGATAAGTTTGGTCAGACAACAGCTACTCGTTCTTATTATGGGTTGGACGTTGTTTCGGCAGAGCAAAAAAGATTGTTAAACGAAAAAGGGATAAAGAATTATGTTGACTTATTTGGTGATAAATCTGATGCCGCTAAGAAGATTCTGGGCTCCGATTATAATAAGTTTGTTGCTTTAAGAGATAGTGGGTTAATGCCGGAAATAGACTTCGTTCTTGAGTCTGTTAAACCAGAAATGAAGCCTATTGAGGCCGGTCCCGTAGCACCAGGCCTTACACCGCCTAAGATTGGATCTACTGGAAGGATAGAGGTAAAACCGAAAGCAAGTACGCCTACGACTGCAACCGACACCGATACAGAGGAGGTGGTTGAAGACAACGGACCTAAAGGACAGGGCAGACCGGCGGCGTTCGGTCCTATTTTCCCGGAGATGCTGAGAACGCTCGATACAGGCTTGGAGATAGAAGGTCTGGAAAGGCATCAGGCTCCGAGAATAGACCCGGTTCTTCAATCTGCTGATCAGTATATCAACGAGCTCAACCGCGCGACATCGGCTCAGTTGGACGCAGTAGGTGACGTGCCCGACTCCCAGCGCTCTGCTATTCTGGCTAATATGAACGCCATAGCCGGAAGCAATATAGCCAAGTACATTAACGAAGTAAATTTCAATAACGCAAGGCAAATAAACGAAGCTGATAGATTCAATGAAATGGCTTATGTTCAGACAGACGATAAGAACATAGTGGAAAGGCAACGTTATGAATCTGGGTTATTGAAGGCTATGGCTATAAGGGATGAAAATCTTGCTCGTTATTATGACAGCATAAACAGTGAGATACAGAATAAGTTCAATGTTCGTACATCGTTGAATACCATAGCTTCCATAGCTCCGAATATGAGAATGCTTCCAAGTGGTCAAATTATTTACGTTCAAGGTAATCAGGATGTGATGAATATGGGTGATTATTCTACACCTTACTTGAGACGTTTAAATGAAGAAGATGATGAAACTAAAAGAAGAAGGAGGACCAAATAGTGGCTTCACAGTATAGTATTTTAAGGCAATATGCCCCGTATGTTAGTCCTTACAACATAGATCTTGTTAAGGACGTCATGATGTACAAACAGCAGAAGGTTGATGCTGCTCGTGAAAAGATCTATACCCAGGTAGATTATCTTATGGGTCAAGAGATAGATAAGCCTGAAGCCCGCGCTTATATGGAAGATAAGATGTCAGGTGTGATTGCTAACATCAATCAAAAATTCAAAGGCGTAGATCTTTCTTCTGATGGTGTTACGAGAGCCATACAAGGAGAGATAAGTTCGGTGTTAGATGATACGGTCATTAACGCGATTGCCGGCACAAAAGAAGGCAAGAGGGTTATGAAGGAAATAGAATCTATAAAACAGAATCATCCTGAACTTTATTCTCCTATTAATGAATGGCATGCTTTGGACCCTTATTACAAATGGAGGTCAGATGGTAAAGCAGGATCAAGGTTGGGAGGTCTTCATTATTCTCCTTATGTCGATTATACTAAGGAGATAAATAAGCTGGTCAGTGATTTTAGGAAAAACAACGAAGGCAAGAAGATTCAGACAACAGAATATGATGTTAAAGGTAATCCTACTGGTGGAATCATAGAAGTCAACGTAGATGAGCTTACTGATTCCCAGATAAGGAATTTTGTGTCTGCTAACTTATCTGAAAACATGAGGAATCAGATGAGAATAGAAGCATCATACATGGCAGCTACCAATCCGGTGTTCAGTAATCCGGATTTGGTTAGTCGATACATTGGATCTTATGTCGAAAGATACGATAGGCACATAGGAGCATTGGAAGCAAAAAAGAAATCAGTAGGGGATAATAAGGATATTATTGATCGTATTGACAGTCAGATACAGGAAGCTAAAAATCAGAAAGCAGAAGCCAAGAGGGAGGCAGATATGATAATAGCTTCATCAGATCCGGTAGCGGCTGCTAATTTTGTTGTTACCAATAATCTTTTCGATAAGATGACTGATGCATGGAGATACGACAATACAAGTTTTGAAAGGAAGAAAGATGATCTTTATTTTGCAAGGTTGGCAGAGGATAGGGCTCAGCAAAAGTTTTTGACTGATAATGCTAAGTCTATGGTTGAAATATCGTTGGCAAAAGAGCAACTTGCACAGGCTAAGATTGAAACCGAATACATGCGTACTTACGGTTCCAAGATGGGCACTGAAAGCTCATCCGGAGGCACAAGAGGAGCAGGCGGTGTAGGAGTGCCGATGGCTCCTATGGACGGGCCTACGGCTATCAATTCTGGAACGGGTAAGATAGGATCTGTTAATTTGGCTAATATCCCTTATGAACAACTCACATCTTCTTCCACAGAGCGTAGAGCAAATTTATTGAAATTATATAATTCATTATCTCCTACAGACAGAAGTAATATCGTTGCAGCATCATACGAAGAAGAAAAAACTGACCCAGGATTGTATGCTAATATGACTCCTGAAGAACGGATATATTCTTATTTAAAAAATAATGGAGGTCAGAAAAACGGATATTTTGGACAAGGAAATAACAGACAGTCTGAAGCTTATGATGCTTTACTTCTTTCTGATTCTAAGGCAAATGGAGCTACAAAGGCTATAAATAACATAACTGATTATCAAATAGATAATATAGTTACTAAAAAAAATAAGGATATTATCAGTAAAGTTCGTAATGCTAAGTTTATGAAAGGAAATTCTTTTATAAATCTTACCGATACAGATGATAAGGCTGGAGCCTTCCTGCTCGCCACAGCCATAACAACTGGTGTATCTGATGCCGTAGGGTTCAGAGAATACATGATGGACCCTTCAAGAGGAATAGATATTCTTAGTGCTATATCTCCGTCATTAGGAGCTAAGGCGAGTGCCGGCAAGTTGGGGAAAAACATATCTGATGCTATTACAAGCGAGAATAATGGTTCTTCTACTGGTACATTGGCTCTTATTAATGGAATGAAGAAACTCAACGGCGATCCTGATTTTAATATATCAGATTATATGACCATAGATAAGGATGGTGATATAGATTTAAAAGATTATCAGGAAGGTGAACCATTAACTATTACCCAGCTAAGATATGCTGAGAAAAACAGTAGAGTGTCTGATATGATAGCAGGTCAGATGCAGGATGAGATAAAAATGTCTGTATCTCCTGATCAGATTTCTGATAAGTTATCTCAGTATCATTACCTTGATTCTTAC
>ULJA01005034.1_pt1 | contig 18581 bp, 7 predicted proteins | sample 1950791 | NCBI WGS metagenome assembly ULJA01 (sample SAMEA4835463, study PRJEB28245) | human gut metagenome | biome: gut microbiome; material: fecal sample | place: Denmark | collected 2008 | reverse complement strand
CTGACGGACAATGCTCCCCACCTGCAATTCTTCGATATGTCCGAGAATGTGGAACTCATTCTGGACGATACCCATGCACATCATCATAAAGACGGGCATGTACACGAAGGCCATACGCACGCCGGTGGTGTGGAACCCCACATCTGGAATTCCACCATCAACGCCCAAATCATTGCCGGAAACATTCTGAATGCACTCTGCGCCATAGACAAAGCCAATGAAAGCGTCTACATGGAACGTTACAACGTACTCATCCGGCAGATAGAGCATACAGACAGCCTCATCTGCCAGATGCTTTCCAGCCCGAATGCCGACCGTGCCTTCATGATTTATCATCCGGCACTTTCCTACTTTGCCCGCGACTACAACCTGCACCAGATTCCTATCGAAGCCGGTGGAAAGGAACCCTCTCCCACCCATCTGAAGAACCTGATAAACTCCTGCAAGAAGGAGAAGGTACGCGTCATCTTTGTACAGCCGGAATTCGACCGCCGCAATGCCGACCTTATCGCCCAGCAGACCGGAACCCGGGTAGTGGCTATCAATCCCCTCTCATACGACTGGGAGGAGGAGATGATGAATACGGCCAGAGCGCTTGTAAAAGAGTAAACGATGATTCTGTCCATTTAACGAAGAAGAAGCTATGCCTGCATCCCCCATTATAGAGATAAAGAACCTCAGCGCCGGATACGATAACCGGACCGTACTGCATGATATAAACCTGACTATCTACGAACGTGATTTTCTGGGTATCATCGGTCCCAACGGTGGTGGAAAGACTACCCTTATCAAATGTATACTGGGACTGCTGAAACCCACTACCGGGGAGATTCTATATCACTCCTGCCCTCCATCCCCCTCCGAAATTGCCAATTGTCAATTATCAACTGTCAATTGTCAATTATCCATGGGTTACTTGCCCCAGTACAGCAGCATCGACCGGAAATTTCCCATCACCGTAGAGGAGGTCATCCTTTCAGGACTCAGCAGCAAGAAGCCGCTGGCTTCACGCTTCACCGCCCGACACCGCGAGAAAGCCTCTGCCGTGATAGCCCGCATGGGGCTGGAAGGCATGGAGCAGCGTGCCATCGGCGCTTTGAGCGGCGGACAGTTGCAACGTGCCCTCCTGGGCCGTGCCATCATCTCCGACCCGCAGGTGGTGATTCTCGACGAACCCAGCACATACATCGACAAGCGTTTCGAAGCCCGCCTCTACGAACTGCTGGCAGAGATAAACAAGGATTGCGCCATTATTCTCGTCAGCCACGACATCGGCACGGTGTTGCAGCAAGTCAAGTCCATTGCCTGCGTCAACGAAACCCTGGACTACCATCCCGATACCGGCGTTACGGAAGAATGGCTGGAACGCAACTTCAACTGCCCGATAGAGTTGCTGGGGCACGGGACACTGCCGCACAGGATATTGAAAGAACACAAGCATTCTCACGGATGACTGGAAGCAAAGGAGGCCGACCCATTGTAGAACCGACCTCCCGTTACCCTTCCGAATAACTATCCGACAATCTTCTTACCCGTCATTTATATTGGAAAGCCTTATACGAATGGGGTAGTAATGACAAACGGAAAGAGTTCTTTGGTGTCACCGGACGCCTGCTCTGTACGGGTTCGGCAGGAAGGGGAGCCAGAATATCTCCATTCTCCAGATTTTCCAACCTCGTCACCTCATCATCGGTAACAATACGCACTTCCACCGGTTCATCATTGAAGTTCTCCACCACCAGTGTTTTATTGTCATACACAAACAATCCGACTTTGGAGGGAGCCTCCAGATAGATATCCATATCCCTACTCATAATGCGGCGAATCTCATTCAAGGCTTTTGCCGGAAAATCATATAAATTTCCCATATCATCGGGAATGGTCAATACATATAGATTGCCGGCGGCATAGGGAGCTCTCAACAAAATAGGATACCCCGATACTCCTCCCGTCAACGGACGGCCCGCACTGACTACTTCCCAAGCATCATTCGTATAATACTGAACCTGCGGTATCAATAAATCGCGTCCGGCTTGTCCATATCGGCCAAAATCATTGACAAGAGCTTTCAAATCGGTACAACGCAACTCTACTATTTCGGCAATTTTTTCAGGAATGGCTTTCAGCAAGCCGCTTGTAATCACCACATCCCGTCCGCTTTGCAATTGCTTCCTAATGTCGGTCATGAGCTCCGGAGCTTGAGCCGCCTGGGCAGTCAGCAGCACCACTTGTTGGTCTTTCGGAAAAACGGGACGTATATCCATCGGCAAACCTATCATGCCCAGATAATTCTGCAAGAAATCATCACCCGCCACATGAAAAGGCTTGTAGGACTTGATGCCAATGGGGTTACCCAACTTACCTACCAGTTTATCAGTCTGTTTCAATACAACATCCGCAATGCGTGCCATGGTGGTAGGCTCTATGGAAGTTCCGTTCTTCTGCCGGATAGGGGCAGTCATCTCATCATAATTAAAGCTGGTGCCCATGCCCTGCCAAGGGGTACGGAACCTGGGAGACAACTTCACGCCCAGAAGCTGGTTATAGGCAAAGAGAATGATTTCGGGAGCCTTGGCAAGCATGGTCAGATGCAGCTGCTCAGCATAGCGGTCCATACCCAGATTCAGTCCACCGGAGTCCACCCATCCTCCACCATTGTAGCCCGGACGCAGATTATCAAAATAACGGATAATATTATAGCTTAGATAATTCTGCAGATGCTGGTTGCCGGCAGGGTCCCTTGTTTCGGTACCCGTCCAGACACCGTCAAAGAGTTGGGGACCTTCCTCCAGATTAAAGCCCAAACCTTGGAAATGGTCGTACCAGTTGGGATACTTGATGATTACCTTTACACGAGGATTCACCTTCTTGGCAGGTTTCAGCACAAGGTCGCGCCCGGCTTCAGTCATCAGCTTCAAACGGTATTCCGTCCAGCTCTGCGTACCTTTGGCTTTTATCTCTATGTCCGACTTGCAACTGGTGAAGAAAAAGTCATCCAGAATAAACTCGTCAAAGTGCTTTGCCGTATGTTCTGCAATCTTTCGCACCATCTCACGATGCTCGGGATTGGAATAGCAGAACGTCTCGAAACTGTTCGCCTCGTTGATGGTGTAGGTAATTCCTCCGGCAGTCTCTATTCCCCGGTCATGGAAAAATTTCTTAGCTTGCTCCAGGGTGGCGTCATCCACAATCAGTAAATCACGATGTGTTTCCAAATAAATCTTGTCCACTTCCAACTGTTGTGAAATCACATTCCAAGTCGAATCCAGCCAATGGATGTCCTTCATCTTGTCTACCTCGTAGGCACGTACATAGACCGATACCTTAAAATTGTCATAAGCTTTTGCCTGCATGGCCATAGTGCAGACCATGCAGAGCAGAAAAGCTACAATTACAAACTTATCTACCTTTATTTTACTGTTCATTACCATTCAATATTTTCTGAGATGCCAATACCATATACATAAACCACGTAGCATGTCCGCCCAAACAGTACTCACCTTCCTGCCATAAGAACGGGAAATGAAGTAATTCGGGCAAGTCGGGACGAATCAGATTTGTACCCGGAGACACTCCACCCGGAATATAAGACCAGTCGGCACGGTTGACACCATAGGCGGCTTTCATCGTTTCGGCACCGACTCCCGTTACAAACGCTGCCTGATTACGTCCCGGATGCATACCGAGCAGGTATTGGACAGCATTGAAAATATAGTCCGGTGCAAACAAGTCAGGATAGGCAGCATGCAGGTAACAGTAATTGTAGCCCAGATGCTGGGGTTCCCATGAACCGGAAGAACGGTTACCTCTGTCATGCGGCACTCCATACGGAGTTTTACTGCTATACTCCTGATACATAGCCTGCAACTCCGGCAGTGCTTTGCGAACAGCCTTGCTGAAACGTGCATTTCCCACAGCTTTGTCGAAACGTCCGATGAACCAACCCGTCTGACGGATATTCTTGCAGATGAAATCCTGCTGCTGCAAAACGAAATCACGGTACTCCACTTCCTTTGTCGCCAGATAAAGTTCTACGGCAGCATGTACCTTGGCTGTCAGCACCCGGTTGTTGTCGCAGCGGGTAATCCTGAACAATTCACGGGCTATCTCCAGACAATCCGCTCCCAATGCATCGTTATGTCCCTTCAAGACACGTGAAATACCTGCCAGCCAAGCGGCTACCTGAAGTTCCCTACCAGGGTTGTCTTCCGTAAACACCCAGCGGTCGTCGGCAGTCCCACTGACATGGTCTGTATGGGCCGACGCATCACCCAAGTGTGCATACTGGCGTACGGTAGGACACAGAATCCCTCTGTAGAGACGCCCCAGAGCCTTCCAACCCGCCACTATCGTCAAAGCACCGTTTTCCACCTGCTGCAACAAGTCATTCTTTCCATCCGGCTGGTGAATCTCGACTATCTTCTTTTCAAAATCTATGGAAGTCTCGTCCCAATAGGTACCAAAGTTCTCACAAGCCATGGCAAGTATATAGGCCTCGCCTGCCTGGGATTCCACACGCAGGTCATAGTCCCCCGCATCGTGCCATCCACCCACATTCAGCCCTGGAACCAAATCACCCGGCTGGTACTTACAAAGAGTAGAGGTTCCCTGAGTATATCCGTCTATATGGTTGATATCGGTTTTGGCCATACGTGCATCGTCATGATGACAGAAGTCATGCCATACACGGTATTTTTCGTTCACACGCATGTGGCACATCTGTACCGGCAAAAAGTATTCCACCTCTGCCTGCCAGATACCCTTGTCCCACACATCTTTGGCAATGCGGAACACCGGAGAAGCAGCATCGCCGTACATTACCTGATAGAGCCCTTCTTCCGTCACTTCCGTGAAATCGAACTGCAGATAGTGGTAGCGTTGGAAATCTCCCCAATCCTTGGCAGCCTGCTGCTTTACCAGTTTCCTGCCATCGGCAGCAATGCGATAAAGGGCAGGTTGCTTGAAGTCTGTATCCCGTTTATCCAACTCTATGACAGCCACTTTCTTCTGTCCAGGATGGTAACCTACTTGAGAGGCTTGCACCACCGGTGCATAACGCCAGTCTTTAGTGACTGTCGGACGGATTATCCATTTCACCGCACCTTCCTTTGTCCCTGCCGGGAACTCCGAACGGAGCACAAACCAACCGTTGTTATGATTTATCCTTCCATCATACAGCAGCAAGTCTCCTTTCTCACTTTCAATCGTAATCTTTGCCAAATCATCCTGAGGATTGAGTACAAACTTTTTCCCTGCGGCCAAAGGAGCAGAGACGATATCATCGGCAATCATCGGGTTATAAGTCTTTCTATCCAACAGCAACTGGTCCAAATCAGCTTTCCCGTCAGGGTTGAAATCTCCGATATGCTCCATATTGGAAGACTGTTTCATGGTGGGCCCCATCGCCTGGTGGGGAAAGACTCCCGTCCGGTTGTCCATAATCCACGGCTTGCCCAGCAAAGTGGAAGGTACCAATTCCAGATTAAAGCCCAACTTGCCGGCAAACCGCTCGGGCACCGGTTGGTCCAAATCAACGGTCAATACCAGATAATCCTTCTCGCCTTTGACCTTAATGGTATAGCCAAAAACAAAATCCGGATAAAGCATCGGATTAAAGCCTGCCATGTGTTTGGCCGAATCCGGATAACTCAATGTGACACGGATTTCATTGTCAGCCTCATCCACCACCCGGCTTCTCATCTTGGGCAATCCCTGCCATTGCCCTTGCGAGATTTCAAAGCGCACATCTCCATTGGCAGCCCTGCGGTCTCCATTCAAAACAAGGGTCAGTCCTCCCTGGTGTCCTTCAGGGTAGACGTCACTGAACACCATCACATTGGCCCCGCCATTCTCAAAATATCCCGATGGATTGATTCTGAAATCCTGGGCGTGCAGCCCCATACAAAGCATCAGTGATGCTGCACCTGCTATAAATTTCTTCATAAATACTATTTTAAACGATTATGTATTTCTACTCCCAAGCGTACCGTATGATACGGGCAACGCCACATACTCACTTTGGGAGTATCCTTCTTGGGTTCTCCATCAAAACAATCACTGTACCATTCACCGTATTCCCGGTCTATCATACAGTCCTTTACGAAAGTCCAAACCGTATCGGCCGATTGCAGATAAACGTCATTCCCGCTGATTTGCCAGGCATTGACACAAGCTATCATCGTTTCAATCTGGCCCCACCATGAGGCATGCCCGGTTGTTCTTCCGCCCTTCTTTTCATACATCATATACCCTTTGTCACTCAGTCCTTCCACCAAGCAAGCATCCGTCACATCCAGCGCAAGCCGATTCGCCCTATCCATCAGTTGCCGGTCTTCTAACACACGGGCAGCCTCACAAAGCAGCCATCCCGCCTCTACATCATGTCCATAAGAGTCCATCTCAACCAGACTGTTCCATGCATTATCAAAGAACAAATTAAAATGCCTCCTTGAAGAGTCATAAATACGGTCCATAAACAACTCGGCGCAGAACTTGAGTCTTTTCCTCAGTCCGTCATCTTTCCAGCATTGATATAAAAGGGTATAAGCTTCCAGCACGTGCAAATGCGCATTCATAGTCTTGGATGCATTGTTATCATAATTATCCAGTTGTTTCCAATCTTCAGTAAAAGATTCCACATAACCGTCATATTGCGGTTCGCGGCCTTTCTCCTCCAAGGTATGATATAAACCGACAGCCATATCCAGACTCTCGCTGTTACCTGTTGCCAGATAGTGTTCAGCCAGCCCATAGATGGCGTAGGTCATGGCATACGTATATTTGGAAGCATTCAGCACCTCACCGTCAGGATTGACCAGCCAATATACCCCACCATGTTCCTTGTCTATAAATGTATCAATGAAGTAGCGTTGCGATTTATCCGCAAGCTTCAGATAAGCCTCATCCTTAAACGTACGGTATGCGGCAGAAAAACTCCACAGAATCCGGGCATTCAGAACCCCTCCTCTCGGAGCATCCACTACCGGAGTACCATTCCGCAATACAGTTCCATAAAAACCGCTGTCGGGAGCCACTGCATAATCCATCCAAAACGGCAACACGCTGTCCCTGACATTCGTGACAATCTCTGTACGCATGCGTGTCTGCATATCTGTCTCCCCTGAATGCGACCGGCAGCCTGCCAGACAAGACGCAACCAGCAGTGCTATCCAATAAAACATCTTCCTTTCCATAATTATTCTCTAAAACCATCAAACTTTTCCTTGTTTAATTCCCCGTTTATCAGAGACTGGTGTTCGTCATCTCAAGTACTGGTGTTTGTCATGTCAGACACCGGCTTTCATCACGACAGACGCTGACGTCTATCACAACAACTACTGGTGCCTGACATTTCACTCACAAATATTTTATTATTAAGTGTTTATTTATAATTTATCAATATCCCGGATTCTGGTCAGCCTGATTGATGAGCGGGTTGGTCAGAATCTCATTCGTCGGAATCGGGAAGATTTCCTGATAAGCCTCGTGCTCAAAGAAACGGAATGAGTCACCAGTCTGCAGACAAGCCTCTTGTGAAGAGTTGGCTGCTGTCTTCGGATATTCGGCGGCAAACCATTCTTTGCACATACCCATACGGCACAAATCATGGTAAAGCGAGAACTCGGCATTGAATTCATGGCGACGCTCTATAATCAGCGCCACCTTCCATACCGGAGAAGTATAGCCTTTGGCTGCTTTATAGCTTGTATAATAGGTCTCTGCATCCGGCACTTCCACCGTCTGGGTATTCAACATGTCGGCGGGTAGGTCAATCATCGTCGCTCCCATCTCCAAATTACCCCAAGCACGGTTACGTATCTGACGTATCATGTTCCATCCGGTAGCGTTGTCACCTGTCTCGAAACAACATTCTGCATAGTCGAGCATGATGCCTGCATAACGCTTCAAAGTCAACGAAATAGGATTGAATACTTTGTTGTTCTCACCTGGCTTGCATCTCCAGTATTTCAAGGAATAAACAGTAGGCATATTTTCGGAACCTTGGAAAAGACCGTCAAAACCACTTGTCACCCCTACAGTCTGCCCGGTAATGGGATGCGTATCCCCTTTGGCAACAGCAGAGTATTGGCGGCGTTTGTCACCCGGTTCAAAGGAACGTACAAACTCCCAAGAAAGACAGAGAGACCCCCAGCCTCCCCATTCGGGTGCCGCACACATATATCCGTACCACATCATGGCATCTGAAGACGAATCGGCTCCCCAGCCCATATATCCTTGTTCATGATACATCACCTCAAATACAGATTCTTTGGTCCAATGTGTATCCCAGGCATGCAGGTTACCGAAGCAGGGCTCCAATGAATAGGTTCCACTGTCCACTATATCCTTTAGTTCCGTCTTGGCTTTCGTAAAGTCTTTCTTCAACATATACAGCTCGGCCAAATAAGCTTTGCAGAACCCCTTGGTTATACGTCCGTATTCACCATTCATGGGTAACCAGTCCAGATGGTCGCGTCCAAAAGACAAATCTTCCTCGATAGCCGCATAAGTCTCATCCACGGATTCCGGACGTGCCTTTCCTACCGAAGTAGTATAGGTTTCACCGGTAAGCAACATCGGTACCCTTCCGAAAAGTTTCGTCAGGTAAAGGTAGTTATAACCGCGGATGGCACGTGCTTGCGCTTCATAAACGGTCTTGGAATTGCTGTCCGCAAATATAGAGGCATCCGCCGTCTCCAGGCCAGCCAGGAAACGGTTTGCACGGTCCACTGCACGATAACTCATCCGCCATGCAGTCTCCAGGGAACCCTTATCGGGTTTCCAGGCATGACGCTGCCATTCCGCATCCCAACCGGAAGCCTGACAGTCCATCGTAGAATGGTTGGCAGCAAATACCTGAGGCTTGAATCCCCATGTTTCGTCATCACCGGAACCGTGCTGGTCCGTATAAAAGGTATCATAAAGTCCGTTCAATCCGGAAAGGACATTCTCCTCCGTTTTAAACATGAAATCTGCCGGAAGAATATCGTAATGATCCACTTCCAAATAATCGTCACAAGACGTTACGGTGCTTAAGGCCAGCACACCGATCAACAGTTTATATAAGTTTTTCATAATCATATTTTTTATCCGTTAGTATTAGAACTGTACACTCAGACCGAAAGTAACCGACATCGGGAACGGATAACGTCCTCCGTCAAATCCCGAATACAATACATTGGAGTCACCAACTTCCGGATCGCCGAACTTATTGTACGAAGAGATGGTACATACATTGTCGACACTGGCAAATACGCGTGCATTTTCCATTTTCACCGGTTTCAGCACATTCTTCGGGAATGTATATCCTATCTGAATATTTGAAATCTTCAGATAATCCCCCTTCTGGATGTAGGCGTCGGACACACGCATGTTCTTATTATAGTCTGTCTTGGTGATACGCGGATATTTGGCGCCGGTATTCGAAGATGACCATGCATTATTGATATATTCCTTCAGTACATTCTGATAACCGCCGTCGGGTGCATAGACTGAGGTCAAGCGGGCCGAAGAATAAGAAAGGATATCCATACCGGCTACACCGTACAAGTTCATCGAGAAATCAAAGTTTTTCCAGGAAGCGGTAAGGTTCATTCCGTAAGTGAACTTGGGATATCCATTGCCTATAACAGTACGGTCGGCATCGGTAATCTGCCCGTCACCATTCAAATCAACAAACTTATAGTCGCCGGGCTGGGTAGTCTTGTCCTGATATACACCACTTTCAACTCCCTTTTCAACCGCCAGCCTATTCATTTCATCAATTTCGGCCTGGGTTCTGAAAATGCCTTCTACCTTCCAGCCATAGTAGGAACCTACAGGATAGCCGTTCTGTGTAATGGAGTGGTTGTCCCAGTTGTCGCCATCTTGTGCTGACCCTGACTTGCTGAATATCGGATCGCCGACTTCAATAGCCTCGTTCTTCAGGGTAGACCCATTCAGCCTTATGCCGATATTCCAATCGCTGAAGCTCTTGTTCCACGCAGCAGTAAACTCGAAACCTGAGTTACGGATATGTCCCGCGTTAGTATAGACATTGGAGAAACCGGTAGAAGGACGAATCTGGCGATACAGAAGCAGATCCTTTGCGTCACGGATAAAGTAATCGGCAGAGAAAGAAAGCTCATTGTTCATAAAGGCAAAATCAATACCGATATTTGTCTGCTCATTGGTTTCCCATTTCAGGTTGGTATCAATTTCTTTCTGCTGGGCAATACCGGCACCGTTAATCACACTCGAACCATTAAAGAACCAGTACATTGCATTTGCCGAAGACAACTGTGCTATGAACAAGTTGGTACCATTGCCCGCATTACCGGTCTGTCCCCATCCGGCACGCAACTTCAAGTTACTGAACAGTTCTAAATCCTTAATGAACTTTTCCTCGGAAAGACGCCAAGCTACAGAAGCGGAAGGGAATGTACCATAACGATTGCCGGCACCAAAGTTCGAAGAACCGTCGCGGCGTACCGTTGCAGTCACAATATAGCGGTCGTTCAAAGTATAAGTCAGACGGCCGAAGTAAGAAAGGAATCTTGTCTTCAAATCCAGCCCACCATCCGTTTGCTTAGACGATGGGTCATTGGTCAATGAAATTTTGCGGATGTTGTCTGCCGGGAAATCGTTGGCACTGGAATTCAGCCAGGCACCGTTCGTATCGCTGGTAGAGAAACCGGCCATTGCACTTACGCGGTGATGCTCATTGGACCAGTCATAGTTCAAGAACGCTTCCAGACCGAGTGAAGTGGACTGGCTCTGGTTCAGCGAGAACGAGTCCTTACGGTCTTGAGTTCCAAAGGTTCTATCATTATAGGCTGTATAGCCATTATAACCTTTTGTATAATAATTATAACTGGCAATAGTTTTGAAGGTCAACCCTTTGTACAAATCGAGTTGTAGGAAAGCACTGGCGAGCAGACGGTCCCATTTATTGATGCTGTCGGCAGTCTTGGCAGCAGCAACCAGATTGTCAGCTCCCTTGTTCACATCCCCATTACCTTCTTTCTTGTAATGTCCCCAAGTACCGTCGGGCAACACAATAGGCATGGAATAGAAAACACCGTCCTCTACATAATCCATGGTTGGAATGGCTTGTGCATAGTTTCTCAGGTTGCCTCCTCCCATCTTTTCCGAATGTGCATAGTTCAAGTTCAAGCCTACATGCAGAAAGTCTTTCACTTTGTGAGTGATATTAGCGCGTGCCGTCAAGCGTTTAAAATTCGACTCAATCACGATACCCTGGTTGTTCAAATAACCCAGAGATAAGTTGGCTTGGGTATTTTCGCTGCCTCCCGAAGCAGAAAGGTTATAGTTCTGCTGTAATGCCGTGCGTGACATTTCATCCTGCCAGTCAATGCTGTTCAGTCTGCCTATGTAATCCTCGCCATATGCCAGATTGGTCATGGCAATACCGTCATTCTTGACGGCGGAACGTACAGCACTTGCAAACAAGCCCGCATCAGCCACATCAATCTTATTCGAATTGAACTGGAGGGCATAGTTGGCCGAAAAGTTCACCTTTGCCTTCCCCTTACCACCGTTCTTGGTAGTAATCATAATGACGCCATTGGCACCGCGAGTACCATAGATTGCCGTAGCCGAAGCATCCTTCAGAATTTCGATGGACTCTACATCATTAGGATTCAAGAAATCGATGGAAGTTCCTACCTGCACACCGTCCACTACATAGAGTGGGTCGGCAGAACCATTCACGGTTGCCACACCGCGGATACGGATGGAGAAACCTCCTTCCGGGTCACCGGAAGAACGGATGACAGATACACCTGCCGCAGCTCCCTGCAAACCTTGTCCCAAGTTCACCGGATTCCGCTTCATCATTTCCTCCGCATTCACGGAAGCCACAGAACCGGTGAGGTCGGATTTCTTCATCGTACCGTAGCCCACAACAACTACCTCATCCAAGGTTTCGGTATCCTCCTTTAAAGTAATTTTCAGAGCATTCATATTCCCGGTTACTTTGACCGTTCGCGCCAGATAACCGATGTAACTGGTCTTCAGCGTAGAACCTACGGGACACTGCAAGGAGAAGTTACCGTCCAAATCGGTAATCATACCGTTTGTCGTACCTTCCACAATGACATTGGCACCGATGATGGGCTCGCCTTTCTCATCCACCACTTGGCCCTTCACAGTAACTACACTCTGCTGTACGACAGTGACACCTGCAAACGGCTGTACGCTTGTTGCAAAGAGAGGTCCGGCACATGCCAGCGATACTGACATGATACCCAAATACTTCATCACATTTCTCATAAATACTAAATACTTAGGTTTAACAAATACCCCGGTCATAAGCACATCGGGAAAAAGATATGCGACACAATTTTGTGCCACTATAGAGGCACTGCCGTGCCATTGGGAAGGCACATCTGTGCCACCATAGTGGCACAGATTTCGGTAACTATATCCCTTTCTCTTCCATACCGACAGGGGTGAATTCAATATAGATTTTCAAAGATTAAGTTCAGAAACTCAGGGAAGTGCCTTCAACCTGGTTCAACAGTTGCGGTTTGGCCTTTCCACAATCCACTTTCACAACCTGAATACGATTGTCGGCAGGTAGACAAACCAATCCTTCTGCCTGCTTCTTGTCAGCACTGTATACCTTCAGGCTCATTTTACTCCAATCCATCTCAGCAGTGGACTGCGCCAACTTCAGATGAGGAAGTACCGAACCGTCACGTACCAGCATGATTATCGGCAGACTGCCTGCTTCAATCCGGTGCCATCCGCCTTCGTAGACTTTCTCTGTCTGGTAGTCTATCCATTTTCCTTCGGGAAGGTAAACTGTGCGGCCCGTCATACCGAATTCAAGCAAGGGGGCAACCAGAATCTGCGAACCGAAGAGATACTCGTCATCCACTTTCCATGCTCCCGGATCATCGGGGAATTCTACAAACAAGGCTCTTAGCATCGGTAAGCCCTTTTCTGTACATTCCTTAGCCTGAGCATACACATAAGGCATCAGACGGTACTTCATCTCCGCACTCTTGCGGAAGACATCCTGCACACGCTTGCTGTCGTACAACCACGGCTCTGTCGGAGGTGCCCCATGCGCGCGGGTATGGGAAGTAAGAAAACCGAACGGTATCCAGCGGCAATACAAGTCCTCCGGAGTGGATTTTACAAAGCCGCCCATATCATGGCTCCAGAAGGAGAAACCGGACAAGCCGAAGGACAAGCCTGCACGAAGCGTACCCAGCAGACCCGTGTTCGTAGTTGCAGCATCACCGCCCCAATGCAATGGATAACGCTGGGAACCAGCCCATGCGGCACGTGCCCACATTATATTCTCGTTGTGCAACTTCTTGGTTATCTCGGACACTGCCATATCATAACGCACCGGATAGAGGTTATGCTCATACCATCCGCTCTTGCCGGAAGCGTAAATACCATTCAGTGGAGCAGCCTCGCCAAAGTCTACTTTAATGGCACTGACACCGATATTCAGCAATCCCGCCAGTTTGTCCTGATACCACTTTACTGTTTCCGGATTGGAAAAATCAAGCACCACATCTTCGTAGGGAAGTTCACCATTTCCATTTTTCACATACATGTCTTTCTCTATCAGTTCAGAGAAATAACGGTTTTTAGGAGTGAAATAAGGCAACTGCCACAAACATACATGGAAACCTTGTGACCTCAAATCCTTCAACATCTGCTGTGGATTCTGGAAACGGTTCTCGGAGAATTTATAGTCACACTGCCAGTCCACATCAAACCAGCCGGTATCGAAATGGATAACATCGCACGGATACTTGTTCTTACGGATATTGGCCGCTACATCATAACCTTCCTTTTCACTGAAATAGGTAATACGGCTCATCCACGTACCGAAAGACCACAAGGGGGGCATGCCCGGCTTTCCTACCAAATCGGTGTACTCGTCCAGAATATCTTTCGGCTCGCCGAAGAAAACGAACAAATCCAGGTTCTCGTCACCCATGAACATTTTGTTCAGCCCAATATAGGTAGCACCAAAATCACAAGTCACGGGAGCGGATGTATGCATAAACATACCATATCCCCGGTTACTCATAAAGAAAGGAATCGGTTTGTACATCTGGTCCGTCTCAGGCCCTTGTGGGTCTGTAACGAACAAGTTCACCTTCTGTCCGGCCTTGTTCAGCCCAGTGGCAGACTCTCCGCAACCAAAAATCATTTCATCTGCAGTCAAGGTAAATACCGGATTGATGCGGCGAGCATTGTCGCTTCCCCGCTTCACAAAACAGAACGGCGTATATTTTACCTGCGTAGAGTCCGCGTCGCTCAAAGCGGCAGTCTGGCTCAAGATACGTCCGGCTTTATCCTTCAAGACGATTCTCCAAGGATTCTTGTTAATCTGAATGGTTCCATAGTCGCTGGAATAGATAATCTTGTCATTCGTCTCGATAACTTTCCAGCTTCCATCCCTGCCCGGTTCCTTTGCCAACATGATGGAAGCGGCAGGTTTGGGTTCCACCGGGGTCGTTAGCATACGGATACGTACCGTACGCGGAGTTACAAAGTCAATCTTGAATTTGAGGTTAGGGTCATTTTCATAGGCAGTGAAGGGGAAATCGAGCATTCTCATTTTACGGGGCTGTGCACCGTTGGTATTGAAGGCTTGGCGGGGCATCAGATGCCCGCGTTTCCAATTCACCAGCCCTTCACCCGACTTGGCATCGAATGACTCCAGGTGATCTGCAAAAAACAAGGTATTACTCAAGTCACGGAAATCGGTACTCATGTCCAGAGGTTGGTTCATCAAATACGAAGTACCGTCATTGACATGTGGCTGTGCCAACAGATTGCCACCGGCAAACAACAGCATCGCCACTGCTAAAAGTTCTTTCTTCATACTATTAGGATTTAAATGATCTCGCCTGCAAATGTATTTTTCTTAAAGGAAACACAGATGCCTTAAAAATGTCTTTTAATATCCGGTTTTGTTTCATAGAACCCATATAGGGCCATTGGAAACAAAATGCATACTATTTTTCACCAAACGGAGGATATCATCCCACACGAATACGCAAATCTTTCCTTGCTCGTTCGAAGGATTATATTTAAGTTTGCAGTTACAATATTGTTAATCCTTCTAATAAAGAAAATACATGAAACAACTGCTCCTATTCCTTATATGCAACCTGGCCTTCCTCCTTACTGTTCAAGGTAACTCAGCGGAAATCCCGCCGGCTGTCATGTTCAAGCAGCTCTCTACAACAGAAGGACTCTCCAACAACAGTGTCCGAAGCATCTACAGAGACAATAGGGGATTCCTCTGGGTGGGGACAGAATCAGGACTCAACAAATACGACGGCTACTCCTTCCAGCAGTATTACCAGAACAACTCCGACCTGCCGGACGATGCCATCAGCGAAATTTTCGAAGGACCGGACGACAATGTATGGATAAGGACTTCCAGCGGCTACAGTATCTATAATTATAAGACCGGTGAATTCGACAATGACTATAAACCCATACTCGATGGGCTGCAAATCCCCAGTAAAAACATTCTGAGGATGGGAAAAACATCCAAGAATGAGTTTTGGGCCTACGACTATTCCAAACTTTACATACGAAGCATGGACAACAGCTCCATCAAAGCCTATCCACTGGTAGTTGAAAAGATTTCAAACCTCTATATAGGTGTCCAGTTCATTTATATAATGTACTCCAACGGTACCCTATACAGTATCAGCAAGCAGACTTCCGAAGTCAAGGAAATAGCCATTCCCACCATCTATAGACCTTTGCTGGAGAATCATGAGCCACACATTTACATAGACCAAAACGAAAGCCTATGGGTATACACCTTCCAAAACAGCCTACTTTTGCACAAGAACAGTTTTACACAGCAATGGGAGGACATCAGCCTGAACAATAACACTCACATACAGTACAATCGCGTGCAACGCATCCTCGACCTGGGAGACGGCAACGTATGGATACTTACCAGCCATATGGGGCTGTTCGTTTACAACACCCTGACCAAATCGCTTACCAACTTGGTGCACAATCCATTGAAACCGCACACCATTGCCAGCAACAATCTGAATACCATTTACCGGGACAAAGACGGAACCATATACATAGGGAATTTCAAACACGGTATTTCCTATTATAGCCCCATGTCCCAAATCATACTATGCAACAAATCCCTGGAATATGATGATATCCTGACCTTCTGCGAAGACACAAGCCAGGAATACATTTACTACGGAACAGACGGTACGGGACTAATCCGACGTTCACTAGTGACCGATTCATACGAAAAGATAGCAACTCCCGCCAATATTGTAGTCGACTTATCCATCGACTCCAAAAACCGCCTATGGATAGGCACCTTCCAGAAAGGACTGCTATGCTACTCGAAAGGGCAAATCAAACAATACACAGTAAGTAACAGCCAGCTTCTCGAGAACAATGTGTATACAGTAAAGGTAGACAAACACGGATACATCTGGATAGGTACCATGAAAGGATACATACAGAGGTTAAATCCGGAAACCGGGCAGTTTGACACCATCTTGTACCGTCCGGGAGAATTCTTTGTCCGAGATATGTACTATGATAAAAACAGTACCCTTTACGTAGCGACCAAAGGAGGACTCATTATCATCGATACGGAAACCCAAGCCTATAATATCTACGCCGAAGCCGGCCGCTTCAAGGAGAACAATATGCTCACTGTCTATAAGGACAGCCGAGACCTTCTTTGGATAGGACATCCACACGGACTGAGTATATGGAACCAGAAGAACGACTCCATCTACTTCCTTGACCAGAAAAACGGACTTGCCGCCAACCTCGTCAGAGCCGTCACGGAAGACAACAACAACCAGATGTGGATTGGTACCGGCAACGGCATCTCACGAATCAAAATAACAAACGGTACATACGCCATCGTGAACTACTCCGTAAGCGACGGACTGATATGCAACGATACCAATGTCCACGCCATCCTCAAGCTACAGAACGGCAATATACTGATAGGCACGCCACAAGGTTACCAGACTATCATTCCACAAGACATCCTGACCACAAGTTATGATGCCAATATTTACCTTACCGGTATTGAGCTCAAATCCGGAATGACCCATCCGGACATCCTGAACGGCAGCTCACTTGAATGTGCACAACATCTTTCCTTCACTGAAAAGGAAAATTCATTCACTCTGTCCTTCTCTGCCCTCGACCTGGTGGAAACGGATAAGATAAAATATGCCTATAAGATTCATTCCAACTGGATTTATCCTGAAAACAACAAAGTAAACCTATCCATGCTGACTGCCGGAAACTATACTTTATCCGTCAAGGCATGCAACTCACAAGGCATATGGAGCCCCAACGTCAAGGAACTGAAAATAAAGATACTCCCTCCTTGGTGGCGCACTTGGTGGGCTTATACCATATATAGCGGTATCGTTTTGTGCATCCTTCTGTCCATTATCCGCAATCTGCGCTTACGCCAAAAGCAGAAACAAATCATGCAGGCCATCGAGGTGGAAAATGAAAGGCAGCAGAAAATCAACAATATGAAACTGCAGTTCTTTGCCAACATAAGTCACGAACTGCGGACCCCCTTGTCACTTATCATCAATCCGCTTGAAGAGTTTTTCGTAGACCATCCCGAATATCGTAAAGGCATTCTGGATATGGTCAAACAAAATGCCGACTATCTGCTGGAACTGATTAACCAACTGCTGGATTTCAGAAAGCTGGATGCCAAGGCTGAAACCCTGAAATGCAAACATGACAACATCCTTATCATTCTGAGTGAAATATTCCACTCTTTCGATCCGATAGCACAGAAACGGAACATCAGCTATAGCCTTACCGCTCCACAACATTCTGTATTCATGGATTTCGACTATGACAAGATACGCAAGATATGCACAAATATCCTGTCAAATGCATTCAAGTTCACTCCCAATAAAGGAAGCATCTCACTGGATATTGCCGTAAGAGGCACAAATCTGGAACTGACCTTTACCGACACCGGTTGCGGCATAGAGGATGAAGCCAAGGAGAAAATATTCCAAAGATTCTATCAGTCGGGCAAAAACCAGTCGAACAACGGAGGCAGCGGCATTGGACTGCACATTGTTTCCGAATACGTAAAGATGCATCAGGGTACTGTCTGTGTCAGGGATAACCAGCCTTGTGGTTCTGTATTCCTGATTGCCCTACCCCTACACCAGAACAGTAATGAAACCAAAAACGGAGAACCGGTCGAAGGACCGGAAATAAAAGAAGAATCCCATCCATTCACCATACTACTCGTAGATGACAACTACGACTTCTTGAAATTTCTCTCTGAAAGTCTTGCCAGGCAGTATCATGTATTAAAAGCCACAAACGGAAAACATGCACTGAATGTACTGGAAAAGGAAGATATTGATTTAGTGGTCAGTGACATCATGATGCCCGAGATGGATGGTCTGGAACTATGTTCAACCATCAAGAATGACATACGCTACTCCCATATCCCCATTATCCTCCTGACAGCTAAAGCAAGTGAAGAACACCAATTGGAAGGGCTTAGCGTTGGCGCAGACGACTATATCACCAAGCCT
>ULJA01000145.1_pt1 | contig 18734 bp, 25 predicted proteins | sample 1950791 | NCBI WGS metagenome assembly ULJA01 (sample SAMEA4835463, study PRJEB28245) | human gut metagenome | biome: gut microbiome; material: fecal sample | place: Denmark | collected 2008 | reverse complement strand
ACCGAGGCCGTCACCGTGGAGGATAGCCGTGAGCTGATCGCCAAGCTGCTGAGCCTGTCCGCAACCGGCGAGGGCGTGGAGGCCTGGAGCATGACGGACGCCTTTAGGCACTTTATGGATGCCCAGACCGCCGAACAAAGGCGGGAGTATATCGGCTATGGCCTCAAGGACATTGATGACGGCACATACACGGAGCGGGGCGACGTGGTGGTCATCGGCGGTGAGCCATCGGCCGGCAAAACGGCGCTGGCGCTTGTGCTGGCCTACCACATGGCGCAAAAGTACCGCGTGGGCTTTTTCTCTTTGGAAACAGGCCCGCGGAAGCTGACAGACCGCTTGGTATCCTCGGCTCTGGGCATTGATTTTAACCGTATCAAGCGCCAGCAGCTGGACGAGGCTGACCTCCAGCGTGCAGCCGATAACAGCGGCACCTTTGCCGCCCGCAAGCTGACCCTGCTGCGCAGCTCCGGATGGACAGCATCTCAGATCCAGTCCATCAGCCGGTCATATGGCTTCGAGGTCATTTTTGTAGACTATGTCCAGCTCATCACGCCGGAGGGAGACCCCCGCGCCGGCATGACACAGGCGGTAGCGGGGATCTCGCGAGCGCTGCATACCTTCGCGCAGAGCAGCAATACTCTCGTGGTGGAGCTGGCGCAGCTCTCCCGCCCGCAGAAACAGGGCGGATGGCGAGAGCCGACTATGCACGACTTAAAGGAGACCGGCCAGCTGGAGCAGGACGCCGACACAGTCATGCTTTTGTACCGACCGAAGCCGGGAGGGGATTTTGACCCCGACAAGACCCGAGTCCTTAAAATTGCCAAACAAAAAGAGGGGCGGCTCGGAAAGTGGCCGCTGGCCTTTGACGGCGCGCATCAGTCTTTTGCTCCGCTGTCAGGACAGGTCTACATGAATAAGCTCAAGAACGATGCACAGCGCAAGAAAGCCGAGCGTCGCGAGGAAACACGAAAGGCGCAGGTGAGCGGGCAGGTGACATTTGTCGAGATCCCAGACCCCGGCGACCTGCCTGTGTAAAAGGAGGCCAAGTATGTACGCAATTGGCGATATAGTTTATTTCGTCCCTGAGGCGCTGCGGTACTGCAAGGCGCATGGTTATATCAAGACCAAGTCTGTGCCCGGCGTGGTGGTGTGGATCCACCCGCAGCGGCGTTTTATGGTGCTGGAGCGCCACGTTGCACCGGGGCTCGTATATCGTGAATCAATTTTTATCAAGAACGGGAGGCAACTCAATGAGAACAATCGCAATTATGAACTTGAAGGGCGGGGTGGGCAAGACCGTCACAGCCCTCAATTTAGCCGCAGCTCTAAACGCCGCAGGTAAGCGAGTGCTGCTGGCGGACTGCGACGGGCAGATGTCGCTCACTCGCTTTTATTTCCCTAACCTCGACCCTGATCGTACCCTCACCGTGACAGACGTGCTGCAGGGGACAGGAGAGCCGGTGTGGGAGGACAACGTTGTGCCCATTTCGGGCACAAACATCTCCCTTCTGCCGGCATCCTCGGCGCTGTATGGGCTTGATGTGTCTGCCATCCGCAAGGGCGGCAGCGGCCTGTCAGCACTGCGTGATTTCCGCGATGCCGTGGCCTGTGACGGCGAAGTGGACTACATGATCTTCGACTGCCCTCCGGGCTTCACGGCGGCCTCTGTGGGCGCCCTTATGGCGGCGGACGAGGTCGTGATCCCCATGCTGGTGGATGGATTTAGTATGTGGGGCGTCAGCGATATGGCGTCGCAGATCAATGGGATCAAGGCAGCCAATCCCTGCATTAAAATTGCGGGCGTGCTGATCACCCAGTGGCACAACGCCGAAATCGTCAGACAGGGGGAGCAGCTGCTTCGCAGCCTGTCCCTGCCGGTGTTTAAGTCGGTGATCCGGCGCACGGACAAGATCCCCGAAAGCACCTTTGACCGCAGAGCAATCTATGACTACAGCCCCCGCAGCGCCGCCAGTGTGGACTACCGGCTGTGGGTACGGGAATATCTGAGAGAGGAGGCAAAGCAGAATGGCGAAGTTTGATTTAGGTGATTTTGCCAAAACCATGCAGGCGGTGCCCGAATCGGGCACAACGGCGCCAGAGCGGATTGAGTACATCCCACTGGCCGAGCTGCACGAAGACGAGAGAAATTTCTACACCGTGGACAAGGTGGAGGAATTGGCGGCCAACATCCAAAGCTGTGGCCTTATGGATCCCCTGCGGGTGCGGAAGTCTGAAGATGGGTATACCATCGTTTCCGGCCACCGGCGCGCTGCGGCGCTGAGACTGCTGGCGGCCGAAGATAGCAAGTTTGAGACGGTGGCCTGCATCATCGAAACCGGTGACATCCCGGAGCAGCTCCAGGAGCTACGCTTAATCTTTGCCAATAGTGCTACCCGCGACATGTCCTCTGCGGATAAAGCCAAGCAGGCCGAGCGAGTGGAGGTACTCCTGTATGAGCTGAAGGAGCAGGGTATGGAGTTCCCGGGCCGAATGCGGGATCGTGTGGCCGAGGCGTGCCGGATCAGCCGCAGCAAGCTGGGCCGCCTCCAAAACATTCAGCGCAACCTTGCACCCTGTTACAAGACCCTGTGGGAAGCCGGGGAGCTTCCCGAGGACACAGCGGACGCGCTGGCCAGTATGCCGGAGTATGTGCAGGAGCGCATTAAGCGAGTTTTCCCGAAGAAAACGCCGACGGGCGGTGCTGTGCGAAATATTGCTGGAAAAATGGCAGCGGGCCGGGATTACTGTGCAACCGATTTGAGCTGCCCCGACGGTGCCGCCTGCACAAACCAGGACAAGTTCTTCCGCCATGACCTGACCTGCAGCGGATGGGAAAACTGCGGCGGAAAAGAGTGCTGTGTGAAATGCACACGCGGCGGCGCCCATGATCCCGCAGGCGGCTCTTACAATGCCGCCTGCTCCGAGATGTGCCCCAAAGCGAAAGCCATTTACGAAAAGGCCAAGGAAAAATCCAAGGCGAAGGCGGAGCAGAAAAAGCTGGACGCCCACACCGAGGCAGTGCAGCAGGGCATGGCGGACGCGCAGCGGCTTGTCCGGGCTGCGGATGCTGCTGGTCTATCCGATAAGGATATCGTGCCGGATGACTACAGCGCCGGCATCAGAATTGGGACGCTTCGCAGCATTATGCAGGGCGAGATACCGAAGGGTATGTCGGATTACCAGCTGGGCGAATTTATCCCCTATCGCACCGAGACTTTGCGCAAAATGGCGGAGACGCTGCACTGCTCCGCGGACTACCTGCTGGGTCTGGCGGATGAGCCGCGTGCCACCGTAAGCAGCGCCATGCCGGGGCAGACGACCGTAGGCTGCTGGATGCCCGGCGGCACAAATCCTGCGCACGACTGCGATTGTCTGGTGATGATTGACATAAGCTTCGGACGAGATCCAAGCAAAATAATCCATCAGTTTGCATATTGGTGTGAGGGCGCATTTCGTTACGACAAGTCACCGTCTTCTGATCCGGTTCATATCCCCGTCCTCGCTTGGATGGAGATTCCGAAGTGGAAAGGTGGGAACGGCGATGCCTAAACCCAGCGCGTTTATGGTGCGACTGCAGGAGAACCAGCGCCACAATATGCACCTGCAGCGCCTGTTTACCATCCAGCAGTGTGAGGACATGGCGCTCATCACGCTGAACGAAGATTTTGGCTTTGGTGAAAGCCGGGCGAGGGAATTCCTCGCCCGGTTCCGGGAGACCTTCAAGTCCTACGCCGAGCTGTGCATCGAGGACGCTAAGGACGACAAGGGCCTGGCTGTTACCAAGGCTAACATAGACCGCAAGCTGGAGCGGATCATGGGAGACGGCTTCCTCCCCTGGGAGAGGCGGTATCCACCGGAGGTGTTTAGATGACAATAACCGAACTGATTAAAGCCTTGCGGCGGCTGAAGGTGAGGACCGGAAGCATCGCCTGTCTGGGCTGTGTCCATGAGCACAACTGCGGCATACATGGCTGTGCTATCATCCGGGAGGCGGCGGAGAAGCTGGGCTACTTTAACACGGTTTTTCCCGAGGACGCTGTATTGCAACTGGCTGGCCAGTGCCTGAAGGTCGATCCAGACCGCCTGCGGGAGCTGGCAGAGGAGGAAAGGTCAAAGGATGTGCAGGAGGGGGAGTGATGGAACACACTATTCTGCAAGGCGACGCGCTGGAGCTGCTGCGGACGCTGCCGCCAGAAAGCGTACATACCTGCGTGACCTCGCCGCCATACTACGGCCTGCGCGACTACGGCGCGGACGGGCAGATCGGCAAGGAGGAAACGCCGGAGGATTACATAGAAAAGCTCCTGCAGGTGTTCCGTGAGGTGCGCCGTGTTCTCTGCGCCGACGGAACATTATGGGTAAATATCGGGGACAGCTACGCCGGAAGCGGCAAGGGCCGCATGGCGGACGGGACACATTACGAAAAGAAGCCGTCGAAATCCGGCAACTACGGAGGAATCAGAGAGGGACACCTGAAAAAGACGGAGGCCGCGGGCTGCAAGCCGAAAGACCTTATCGGAATACCGTGGCTTTTGGCCTTTGCCCTCCGTGCGGACGGCTGGTATTTGCGGCAGGACATTATATGGGCAAAACAAACTGTATGCCGGAGAGTGTGCGCGACCGCTGCACGAAATCGCATGAGTACATCTTCCTGCTGTCAAAGTCAGCGCACTATTATTTCAACGCGGCAGCAATCAGCGAACCAGTCACATCGGCCAAAGGAAACGCAAGGACGTTTCGCGGCGGCGGAGCCTATACCGGCGGTCGATCTCACGACAACAGCGCACAGGTGGAGCGTGAGAGCCACGGGAACGGTGAAAACAAGACGGGGCGCAGGAACAAGCGGAGCGTCTGGAGCGTAAGCACAAACGGATTTCGCGGCGCACACTTCGCCGTGTTCCCGGAAAAGTTGATCGAGCCGTGTATTTTAGCGGGTTGCCCAGAGGGTGGCGTTGTACTTGACCCATTTGCGGGCAGCGGCACAGCAGGCGTGGTGGCCAAACGCATGGGGCGCGGTTTTGTGGGATGTGAGATCAATCCCTCGTATGTGGAAATGTCTTCCAGAAGAATAGCGGAGGTGGAGTGATGGAACGACTGACGGAAAAGCACTATCTTGGCACCGACCATCCGATCAAATATCTTTCGAGCAGGCCGATATTGGCAAAACTGTATTTCTCACCAGTGAAGAGGCAAAAAGGCATTGATGGAGGCGAAAGGGAAATGAATGGCCAGGCCTGTAATGTTTGCAAATATTGCGCTGAATTGAAAACTCCGTATGAGCGTTCAGACGGTGCGGCCATTTACGGATATTGCTTTAAGAATGGCGATAAGGATTATTCCCCCGATATGGGGAAGGGCTATCCGATATTCTTACCTCTTAGCTGCGGAGGTACATGCAAAGACTTTAGGCGAAGGAGGGGGTTATCCCATGATTGAATTAAAACAGTGTCCGAAGTGCGGGCGTAGGCCGTTGCTTGGATATGCTTGTGGGGAGTATTTCGTTGTAGGCCAGGTTGGAGGATGCGGGGTATGTGACACTTTTGGAGAAATGCACGCTACCGAAGAACAGGAAGCGGAAGCGTGGAACAGGAGGGCTGACAATGACACTAACTGAGATGTTTACAATTTGTGATTCATGCATATATGCGCCATGTCTTTGTGGGAATGACCCTGAGAACTGCATGGCGTATGTGATGAGGACTTCCTGCGGGGCCAAGATGGACGGAGGTGCTGACAAATGAAAAAGCCCCGCCCGCCGCGTGCGCCATACTGCTTGTGCGGCTCCCTGCGGAGATGGATTCTCCAGCAGGTGAGTCCATCGCGCTATTCCATGTATTACTTTTCGGGGAAAAATCGTCGAGCAAATGCGTATTTTGTAAAAATAAAGGACTATCACACAAAGCTCATACAGTATCGCGTTGAGCTGCGTATCTGCTCCCCGGTGGAGTGGTATATCCTGCATAGGATGCTGCGAATGAAGAGGAAGGGGGGGTGCTGAAAATGGCTGAATGCATAGACCGTCAAGCTGCCCTTAGCGAAATCGAACGGCGCGAAGATGGACGGTGGTGCGAATATCTGAATGAAAAGGACGGTGACGCCGATGCCTGACTGGTGTGTGGTGGTCCAGAGGTCAGGCCCTTTGACAAAGACCTATTTCACGGATCGCCACAAAAGCGTGGCCTGGGCCGCCCGGCAGCAATGCCGGGACGGTCCGCCACCCGGGCCTTACATGTGGGGCACCAGCGAGGACAAGTTGGAGCTGTATCTTGCCCTTTTCGGCTTCACCGGCGCCCACTATGTGCTGACATTCCGGGATGAAGATCTTCCGCCCGATTTTGACGGCGTGAAGCGATGCTTCCGGGCCTTTGTAACCAAGGCTCGGCGCTGGCGGCCCGAAGCCCTGAGAAAGTATGTGTACGCGGTGGAGGCCGGACACGAAAAGGGCCGCTGGCATATCCATTTTGTGGCCGACGCCCGGTTGCTCCCTTTGGAGGATGTTTCCGGACTTTGGCGATACGGCTTTGTAAACCCCGGCAAGGCCGAGTATCCGGTGCTGCACGAGAAGGGCGGCTTCCACTGCCTGGCGCATTACTTCTGTAAGCCGGATAAATTCATCCCGCTGGGCAAGCATCCCTGGGGCGTGGCCGAGGGCATGAAGACGATGATCCCGCCGCCCAGCGTCCGTGTGCAGCAGCGGCGCCCAGGTATCCCGCAGAAGAATTATTATTGCAGTTACCGGACAAAGGACCCTGTCAGGGTCGTTAACGGTCACTCCAGCGCGCTGATGGAATACGCCAGCTGGGTGGCGCTGCCCAAGCCGGGGGAATACATCTACAGCCCCGAAAAACCGGCAAAAACGGTAGCGCTTTAATTTAGAATATGATCTTTAAATATACTTCTACAAGATAGCTTTACACTTGTATGCTGTGACTTTTTTAGGCACAAAACGGAAACGGAGGCGAAAATAGGTTGCAAATAAAACCCGAATGTGATACACTGGTCACGAAGGACGGATGGATCGCCTGCCCAGTGTGTCGGCGAAACAAGCGACTGCTGCGGATCACGCCGGAGACCCAGGCGGATTGCCTGCCGGTTTTCTGCCGGGACTGCAAAACGGAGATCGTCCTGCATATCGAGAGAGGCCAGAGCGTAGAACGCCGGAGCCCATGACAAATGCCCTGAGAGGGCGGTCGTGGGATCCGGCGTTTTTCTGTTTGCCCGGAGGTTATAGCCCGTGAGCCAGAAACCGCTTAGGCCGTGCCGGCATCCTGGCTGCTGCGTCTTGGTGCCGACCGGCTACTGCTCAATCCACAAGCCAAAATCGCATCGCAGTGCCGAGAGCGCCTCATGGCACTGGATGTACCTGACACCGGAGTGGCTCGACGATCTTCGCCCAACCCAGCTCCTGCGGGAGCCGTACTGCCGCGAGTGTGCGCGTCACGGTGTCCGTACTCGAGCCACAGACGTAGATCACATCCAGCCCCATAAGGGCTGTTGGCAGAGATTCGCAGACCGCAGCAACCTGCAATCCCTGTGCCACTCGTGCCATAGCCGCAAAACTCTGTCTGAGATGCGGAAAAAATGACCTTAGTTTTTCCCGAGCAGATTGTCCGAATGGGGCACGCTTGGGCGTACCCACACAGGCAGCGCATGCGCGGCGATTCCTTGCAGACCTCCCCCCGGGGTCCTCAAGTTTCCGTGGAGAGCCGGCAGACCGGCGCCGACCTGTCTTGCGAAAAAAAATCCCCACCGGCAAACGCAGAAAATACGCCGCTGCCGCACAGAAAGGAGATCTCCATGGCTGGGAAAAGACAACCCACCGCTTTGGTGGAAGCAAACGGCCGAAAGCACATGTCCCGAGCTGAAGCAGATGCACGGCGAGACGCAGAGGTCTATGCCCCTGTGCCGGATCGAGCGATCCCCCCCAAGTGGCTGCCGAAAAAGCATCATGCCGAATATCAACAGCTTGGAGACCTGCTGATAGCCTGCGGCCTGTTCTCGGATCTGGATAACGACGTGCTGGGTCAGTACTTTATAGCTCGTGATTCGTGGTTGCTGGCTCAACGTCGAGCGGCGGCGGCCATTCGCGCAAAGGATGAGGATGCCGCCAAGATCTGGACCACCGTGCAGGCATCGTACTTCAAACAGGCTCGGCAGGCCGGTGACGCCATGGGGCTTACTGTTACCTCCCGATGTCGCATTGTCGTGCCGTCGGCGCTCATCTCTGCCAGCGCCGCCGTCGATGATTCTGACGATGCCTTCATCCGGCGGCTCCAATTGCGGCAGGCGGCCATGATGGAGGCAGTTTAGTGTGATTGATCGCGAGGCAGGACAGTTCGTCTGCGACTTCGTTGAGCGTCTGCCCACCACCGACACTGGAAAGTCCTTCCAACTGTATCCGTGGCAGCGGGACGCCATTATGGAGTTCTACTCCACCATGGTGCCCGAATCGGGCACAGACGGCCGAGATCAGCTGATCCGGCAATACTGGTATCTGTACCTGGAGATCAGCAAGAAGAACGGCAAGAGCGAACTGGCAGCGGCTCTGGGGCTTTATCACCTTCTGGGAGACGGTGAGCTGAATGCCGAGGTTTACATCTGCGCCGCCGACAGGGACAATGCCGGTATCGTATTCAATGCGGCGGTGTTCATGGCCACCTCTGCCTCCTGGACGGCGAAGATGATCGCCCGGGGCGAGTTGAAAATAATTGAATCCCAGAAGCGCATGATCTATCGCCGTCGGATCCGCACCGGAAACGGTGGATACAAGTGGGTAAAGGTCGGGGAACTGCGAGCCGTGTCCAGTGAGGCCTACAGCAAGCACGGCTACAAGCCCAGCTGCGTGATCTTCGACGAGCTACATGCGCAGCCCAACCGGGATCTGTGGGACATTATGACCGCCGGTTCCGGCTCCGGCCGGAGGCAGCCAGTGTGGATCGTGCTGACCACCGCCGGCGATGACCCAGACCGCACATCCATCGGCTGGGAAGTCCACGAGAAGGCAGTAGCTGTCCGTGACGCCCGGCAGCTGCGCCGGATCCAGGCAGAGGGCGGGGATCCGCACACCGTGCTGAGTCTGCGGCATGTGGAGGACGCCGATATGGCGGAGGCACAGGCCGCGCTGCTGGAACGGGATCTCCCCAACTGGCTACCAATCCTCTACGGCCTTACCGCCATGTTCGGCGACGACCCAGACGATCTGAAGAAAATCGACATCTGGGACGAAAATTTGTGGTACCTGTGCAACCCCTCTCTTGGTAAACACCTGCGGCTGCGGAACATCCGCATGGAAGCCAAGGACGCGCGCCAGAGCGAGGCGGCAGAAAAGCTGTTCCGCTGGCTGCGCCTGAACCAATGGATTTCCATTAAGGCTGTGGGCTGGATCAGTCTGAGCCTGTATGATAAGACGCAATGGGGACCGTCCAAGAAGGCGGATCGTGCCGAGTGGCTGGATAAGCTCCGAGGGCTTAGCTGTTACGGAGGTGTTGACCTGTCCACATCGAAGGATCTAACGGCCTTTGTCTTGCTGTTTCCTCCGCAGCTGGGACTCGATTGTGCTGTGTTGTTACCGTTTATCTGGAGACCCCGCGGCACAGTCGAGGCGGCAGAACGTCGTGATCATGTCCCGTATAGAGATTGGGCTCGTGCCGGCTTCATTGAGCTCTGCGAGGGTGACATTATCGACTACTCAATGGTGGAGGATCGGATTCGCTGGGCCAAAGAATCCTTTGATCTTAAAATGGTCGGTTTTGACCCGTTTCTGTCCCGCACCATAACTCAGCGGCTGTCTCCCCTTGTGGACATCATTGAGATCCCGCAGGATCTCAAGAACATGTCTCCGGCCATGAAAGAAATTGAAGACATGATGACTCGGCACCAGTTGCTCCACATCCACAACACTTGCTTCCGGTGGAACTTTGGGAACGTCCGAAACTATGTGGACGGAAACGGCAACTGCAAACCTGTCAAAAACCGTTCCCCTGGGCGCATAGATGCCGCCGTGGCCAGCATCATCGTCATGGCAGTGTGGATGATCGCCAAAAACCAGAAACCAGACTTGGCTGCGGCTGTGGCTGAGCCAGGATTTACGTTGTAGGAGGCGCCTATGAAGCTTATATGGACTGCCTTGCGTAAGGCTTTGCCGGATTTTCTTCTGATCTTGGCGGGTCTGTTGATCGCAGGCGGTGTATGGATGATCTACCCCCCCGCAGGCCTCATCACGGCCGGCGTTCTGCTTGCCGTCGGCGTGTATCTATCTATTTTGGGCGAAAGGAGTGACGATACATGAGTATAAGCAAAGGTCTCCGAGCCGCAACCGCTCGCTCCCCTACGCAGAAGGTAATTTCGATGCAGTCGATGGCAGCGGCAGGGCTGACCGTCTCCGGTTGTAGCTCTCCCCCCGAGGAAGCTCGCCTCCTCAGTGTCGTGGATCGCTGTATTGAGATTTTGTCGGACAGCATAGCCAAACTCCCGTCGTATGTAATCAACCGCAGCACCCGTGCTCGTGTACCGCACCGGATCCTGTACCTGCTGAATGATCGCCCCAACGAAGCTATGACCCCATTCGTTCGCAAAAAGGTCCTGGAAACAAGTCGTTTGGAGGGCGGCAACGCCTATGACTGGATTGTCAGAGATCCCAAGACCGGCTTTCCGCTGGAGCTGATCCCTGTTCCTTGGCATCTGGTTCAGCCTTGGCGGGATATGGCCGGACGCATTTGGTATGATGTTGCTCATCCGATTACCGGCGAGGTCATGCGGCTGCCTCAAGAGGACGTGTGTCACTATAAAAACGCTACACGGAACGGTCTCAAGGGTATTAGTACTCTTGCTCGGGCAGAAGCGGTGATTTCCACCGCCCGTGCGGCTCAGCAGTACGATTTGTCATATTATGCCAACGGCGGACAGCCCTGCGGAATCCTGCAGACGGATTCCGATCTAAGCGGCTATGCCAAGGGACCTGACGGCAAGACACTGCGTCAATCTGATGGATCGCCAGTATCCCTTAAAGATCAGCTGCGCAGTCAGTGGGAGCGGATCCACACGGGTCCCAGCAACGCGCACCGCGTTGCTATTTTGGATCTGGGCTTGGACTATAAGCCACTGGCCGCCAGCAACCGTGACGCACAATTTGTTGAGAACAAGCAGCTGTCTGTCGTGGATGTATCCCGCTACTTTGGTGTGCCCCTGTATAAGCTCAATGAGGGCAAGCAGGCATATGGATCCAATGAGCAAAATGCCATCGAATACGTGACTGGCACGCTACATCCCATCATCACCCAGTATGAAGAGGAACAGTCCTACAAGCTGTTGACGGCCACAGAGCTCGAAAAGCTCGAAATCCGGATCAACATGATGGCTGAGCTCAAGGGCGACACTGCCTCTCGAGCATCATGGTACCGCGCGATGTCGGAACTGAGCGTGTTCTGCCCAGACGATATATGTGCCCTCGAGGATATTCCCAACGTGCCCGGCGGCCATCTTCGGCGCGCCAGCCTAAACTATGTGCCACTGGATCTTTGGGAAGAGCTCAGCAGATCAAGAAATGGCGGCGCTGCCGCTGGGAAGGAGGAATGACCTGTGGAAATGATCGTGAAATCCGCCCGTCTGGAAAAGCAGGCCGTGGACGCTCAGGAGCTGGCTCTGATTAATGCGCAGACCTTGCGAGAGTTTGCGTCCGAGGAGGTATACACCTTCCGCCTTTTGGCCTGTGATAACCGTATAGACCGTGACTATGAGCGCTTCACGGATTCGACGCTGGAGCAGTTGGCCGTCTTATATGTGGGGCGTCCTGTGCTGCGGGATCACAGTTGGAGTGCCGGTATGCAGACGGCTCGGTGTTATGCGGCCAGCGTGGAGCCGGACGGCGATGCCAAGTGCCTGGTTATGCGGTGCTATATGCCTCGTACAACTGCCAACGCAGATACAATCACAGCAATCGAGGCGGGCATCTTGCGGGAATGCAGCGTAGGCTGCGCAGTTGCACACGCAATCTGCTCTGTATGCGGCGTGGATCAGCGAAAGACCCTGTGTGAGCATTGGCCTGGCCATGAGTATAACGGTCAGACTTGTCACATCGATTTGGACGGTGCCACCGACGCCTTTGAGGTGAGCCTCGTTGCCGTTCCCGCGCAGCCTGCAGCGGGTGCCATCAAGTCCAAACGCTATGGCGGCACCGAGCTGCCCAATAATCCCATGGTTGATGATTGGACGGCTAAGGCCGCTCTGGAACTCGAAAAAAATAGATTCTGAGGAGGATAATTATGAGACGCAAAATGAACGATCTGATGTCCAAGCGTGCCGGTATGCTGGCGGAAGCCGAGGCGGCCTATAAATCCGGCGATCATGACGCCTATACCGCTAAAATGGCGGCTATTAGCAATATCAATAGCGAAATCAGCGAAGTGAAAAAACTCATCGACGAGCAGGATCGCCAGTTCATGACCAAGGCTCCGGATGTCAAGGAGGAGGCTGAAAAGGCTGCTGAGCGCGGCAACACGCTGATGAAGGGCGGCGAAGTCAAGTTCTCCACCGCCGAGGTCCGCAAGGCCATCACTTTGGCTACCGGCACTCTGGTTCAGCCCACCGGCGTGGGCACCGACATCCACGATATTGTCGGCGGCGCTGTCAGCTCTATTGTGGATCAGGTGCGCGTGGAGGATCTGAGCGGCATGGGTGCTTATCAGGAGCCCTATGTGATCTCCGAGCTGACCGCCAACGCCAACACGGTGGCCAGCAAGGCCGGCTCCGCACGCACTGCCAGCACTGACCCTACCTTCGGCGTGGCAGAGATTAAGCCCTATGAGATGACGGTTACGTCCTTTGTGGACAGAAACCTTTCCCGTCTGACTCCCGCCAACTACTACGCCAAGGTGTACAGCATGGCCATGAAAGCTATGCGTCGCAAGCTGGCAAGTCTGATCGTCAACGGCGACGGCGAGGCTACCCATATCATGCACGGCATTAAGACCGCCACCAACAAAGCCGGAAGTGCCATCTACGCCACCGAGAATGTGTCTGCCGTGGATGTGAATCTGCTGGATACCCTGTACTTTGCCTATGGCACGGACGATGCTCTGGAGCCCAATGCCAGACTGCTGCTGACCAAGGCGGATCTGAAGGCCATCGGTAAACTGCGCGGCACCAATGAGAAGCAGCGGTTGTTTTCTGTCGAGCCGGATATGGGTAACCCCAACACCGGCATCATTCGGGACGGCGGCGTTGTGATCCCCTATACCATCTGTTCCGACCTGACCAGTCTGGCTGGTGCCACTGCCTCCAGCTCCGCAGCTGTTCAGACTATGTGCTACGGCAGTCCCGCCAATTACCTGCTGGGTCTGTTCGGCGACTTCACCATCCGCGTGGACGAGAGCTACAAGGCGCAGGAACGCCTTCTGACCATTCTGGGCGATGCCTTCGTGGGCGGCAACCTCGTGGCCGATAAGGGTTTTGTCGTGGCGACTCTGCCGAAGAGCGGCTCCTAATGGCCGCACTGTCTGATAACCGCCTCGCTGAGCTGGCAGCATATTGCCGGATGGACGAATTGACCCCATCTGACAAGATGTTGTTGACACAGGCCTATCTGTCGGCGGTTACCTATATGGATGCTGCGGGCATCAGCGAGCCTGCGGACTCTGCGCGGCAGGCGTCCTATGACCTTTGCGTCAATTACCTTGTAGCTGATGCCATGGATCGCAGATCTCGTGAGGTATCAGGCACCTACACGGAAAACAGAAGCTTTCGGCTGCTCATAAATCAGCTCAAGCAGAGCGAACCGGTGCCCGAATCGGGCACCGGCGGATAAGGAGGCTGTATGTATATTGATCCCGGTGAGCTAAATAAACGGATCCAGATCCAGTATCAAGATCCCGACACAGAAGCGTGGTCTGATGTGATCACACTATATGCGCGTGTAAATAAGGCTGGTGGCGGCCAGACCTTTGAAGCGGGGGCAGATCAGCATCCCTATCTGTTGGATTTTGATATTCGGTACAGCTCCACGGCCGCAAAGCTGGTCTACGCACCACACCTATACCGTGTCCTTTATGCTGGCCATGCCTTCAAGATCGTCGACACAGATGACTACATGGAGGGACACCAGTATCTCCGGATTAGGGGGCGAATGTATGAGCCGTAACCTGAAACCAAGCGAGCTTTCGGACTCTCTGGGGCAGATTTTGACGGTATACGCATCCGATGTTACCGATCAAATCAATGCTGTCGGTGAACAATCTATTCAGGCTCTTGTCGCGGAAACAAAGCGCACCGCCAACCGGCTCACCGGTGATTACCGCAAGGCGATCACATACGCTCGAATCAAGCGTTTATTTGGAGATACCTTTGTTTGGTACGCCAAAGGCAAAAAAGGCCGCTTGACACATCTTTTGGCGCATGGCCACGCCCTCCGTAACGGTGGGCGTGTTGCTGGAAATCCTTTCCTGCAAAATGCATTGGCTCGGATTCTTCCGAGCTATCTGGCTAAGATCCAGGAGGTGCTGAAAGGTGATTGACGCTATTCTCACGGCAGCGGGCATCCAGCATCGACGCTCGCGTTTTGCTCGCCCCCCCTCTGGTACTTATGCCGTATTTACGGACGACATCACTGCCGATGGCGCTGATGATGTGGTGTGCTTGTATAGCCATGAGGCCACCGTGGAGCTGTACGAGCCGTCTCCTGACGATGCGGCAGAGCTTGCCATCGAATCACAGTTAAGTAGCCGAGGCATCGCATGGGATAAACAGGATCGCTATTGGCTGCAAACCGAGCAGATATATCAGGCGGTCTATATTTTTAATTTTACCGAGAAGAGGAGGATATAACATGGCAAAGAGAGACAAAGAAGTCGTTACCCTTGGCTCTGGCAAGGTCTATCTCAAGCCCTATGAGAACAGCGTGCCTGCGTCTAAGTCCGACCTTGAGACGCTGTGTGCCAAAGATAACCTGCTGGGTCACATCAAGGGTGGCGCGGCGCTGGAATATACCCAGGAAACCTACGAGGAGAAGGACGATCTGGGGCTTGTGTCCAAGATCATCACCACCGATGAGGCAGCTCTGATGAAACTCGGCTTGATCACCTGGAACGGTACCACGCTCAAGAGCCTGATCGACCGCTGCGCTACCAGCGAGGCCAGCGGCCTGCGTACCACCAAGATCGGCGGCGCGGGCAACGCGCAGGGCGGTTATTACGTCATCTGTTTTCACCATGAGGACAAGGTGGACGGCGATGTGTGGGTTGTTATCGTAGGCCGCAACACTGCCGGCGCCACGCTGACCTTCGCCACGGACAACGGCACCCTTGTGGAGCCCGAGTTTAAGGCAATCCCCAATGACGACGCCGGCACGCTTGTGCTGCTGTTTGAGGAGATCCCCGCAGCCTAAGCTATAACTCCGCAGGAGGCGGCGCTGTGCCGCCTCCTGCAAACCATAAGGAGGCACAAGTATGCTTGATTATACCCAGACCGCAAAGCCCACCATGTCCGTAAAAATGCGGGATAACGGAGGTACGGTGCTGCGCCTCACTCTTCCCCCGCTGGATGTAGTAGAGGAGTTGACCGCAATGGGGGATGTGTTGGCGGCTGCTGCTGACGGCACCTCGGATGCGGTGACAGCACTCTACAACTTCGCGTCACTTGTACTCAGCTGCAACCGCGATCACATCACCGTGGCGCCGGAGGACATCACGGGCAAATATGATCTCGATGTCGATGACCTGACGGTATTTTTCTCGGACTATGTTGATTTTATCGCCGGCATCTCACGCCGAAAAAATTAATTCTCCCTTGTTACCCGTCCGGTGATACCAAGGGAGATTATGACTATACCGTTGTAACATATTGGCGCAAGCTGGTGGCGGACTATGCCCGCCTGAGTATATCGGATGTGGGGCAGCTGGACTATCTCCAGTACCTCATCCTGCGCCGCGACGCGTATATCTACCGTCTTGAGCAGTCAGAGGCTGGCCGCGAGTATCTCGCCAACGCTTGGCGAATGGAACAGACGGAACCGGACAGAGCGGCATTGCGCCGTAAACTCGGAGGGAGGACACGCAGTGGCAACGAATAAAATCAAAGGCCTGACGGTGGAGATCGGCGGGGACACCACAAAACTCGGCGAGGCGCTGAAAAATGTTGAAGCCAAGAGCCGCAGCTTGTCCTCGGAGCTTGGCTCAATCAACCGGCTCCTCAAGCTGGATCCCACAAATACCGACCTGCTCGCCCAGAAGCAGCAGGTGCTCGCCGAGGCCATCGGCAGCACCCGCGAAAAGCTCGATACACTCCGCGCCGCCGAAAAGCAAGTGCAGGAGCAATTTGCCCGAGGCGAGGTATCAGCGGAGCAGTACCGTGAGCTGCAGCGTGAAATTGCGGCAACCGAAGCCAGGCTGAAGCAGTATGAGGATGCGGCCAAGGACACCGCTGAGACGCTCAATGGCCTCAGCAAGAGCACCAAGACCGCCGAGGGTCGCACCAAGGAACTGGCCAACCGTGCAGGACTGGCCGAAAAGGATCTTGGCAAGCTCAAGGATAAGGCGGGAGAGGTTGCAGATAAGGGCCTCAAGGTGATGGCGGCGGCCGCCACGGCCGCGGTGGCCGCGCTCACAGCGGCAGCAGAGGCGACTCGGGACTACCGCACCAACATGGGCAAACTCAATGTTGCCTTTACGGACAACGGTCACAGCGTGGAGGATGCATCTACAGCCTACAGGGAACTGGTCGGTGTGATCGGCGAAAGTGACCGATCTGTGGAGACTGCCAATCATTTGGCCAAGCTTACCGATAACGCAGAGGATCTGTCTGACTGGTATGGTACCATCCTGCCGGGTGTGTTTGCTACCTTCGGCGATTCCCTCCCGTTGGAGGGGCTGACGGAGGCTGCCAATGAAACGGCCAAGGTGGCCAAGATCACAGGCCCCCTCGCAGACGCCATCAACTGGGCTACCACAGAGAGTGGCGCATGGACGGAGGCCTTGGGGGGCAATGTTGCCGCACTGGAGGCATTTCAGGCCGCAATGGCGGAAGGGGAGAGCGCAGAGGATGCTTTTAATGCGGCCCTTGAGACTTGCTCCAGCGAGCAGGAGCGGCAGGCGCTGATCACCAAGTCCCTCACCAAGCTGTACGGCTCTGCCGCCAAATCCTACAAAACGACCAATGCGGAGATCATCCGTGCAAACAAGGCCAATGACGCCTGGACGGCCTCTCTGGCGCGCACAGGTGCTCAAATGGAGCCTATCATTACGGATGTTAAAGAGATGGGCACAGAGCTGCTCCGCAGCGCTGAGAAGCCCGTGCAGCGGCTTACCAAGTATATCCGCGGTACAGTGCTGCCAGCCTTGCAGCGCGTCTGTACTTATGTACTCAATAATGGACCCAAACTCATCGGCGTAGCCTCCGGTCTAACTACGGCGATGGTGGCCTATAAAATCGGCGCTGCGGCTGCGCAGATTGCTACAAGCACCTTGACCAAGGCGCTGTTGGGCGCCGAAAAGGCGCAGAAGCTGCTCAATCTGGCGCAGGCGGCTACGCCGTGGGGGCTTGCCTTGGCGGGCGTCGCTGCCGTGACAACTGCGATCGTTGCATACTGCGCTGCCACCAATACAGCTGCTGAGGACGTGGATAACCTCACCGTCAAGGAGCGGGATCTGGTAGACGCCGGTCTTGATGCTGCAGCAGCACTCCGCGAACAGCAGGCCGCCACACAAGAGGCTGCATCTGGGATCGTTTCGCAGTTTGAGCACACGGAGCAGCTGGCGCAGGAACTCATGACCTTGGCGGATGCCTCCGGCAACGTGCAGGAGGCTGACCGCGCCCGTGCGGACGTGATTTTGGGACTCCTCAATGATGCACTGGGCACAGAGTACACCATGGTCAATGGCCAGATCCAGGCTTATGACGAGCTAAAGGCCAGTGTGGAGGCGCTCATCGAAACCAAGCGCACAGAGGCGCTGATGGATGCTTACAAAAGCGACTATACAGAGGCGCTTAAAGCCCAAAAGGATGCCGTGAATGCGGCCGCTACAGCCTATAAGGATTACGCCATCCAGCAGGATGTGGTCACAAAAAAACCGAGGAGCTAACGGCCGCACAGGAGGCAGCACGGAAGCATGGAGACAATGCCTCGGCTCAGCGAGTCAATCAGCTCTGGCGCGACCTTGAGGCCGAGAAACAGGCGCTGGAAGCGAAAAAAACGGCGTGGGAAGACCTAAGCGGTGCCGTAGACACCTATAGCGGCACAATTCGGCAATACGAAGAGGCGCTTGTGGCCGCTCAGCGTGGTGACTCCGAGGAGGTGCAGCGCATCTTGTCACAGGAGGCAATTGCCTATGCTGACCACGCTGACAATGTAGCCAAAATCAAAGAGCGCGTGCGGATCGAAATGCGGCAAGCCGTTATTGACGCTGGAAAAAATGCCGAAGATCTTCGGCGAAACTGGGAGAACGGTGTGGACGGGTACACCGAAGACATGGTCAAAGAGGCCGAGGACAGTGTCAAGAAAATGATGGCCGCCTATAGCAATGTATACGGCGACGCCGAAGGTATAGGCCTCGATTTCGGCGATGGCATGATCTCTGGCATAAAGTCCAAATCTGGAGCAGTACTGGGAGCCGTGGCCGGCTTGGTCGGCAGCGTGTTTGCTGAAGCACGTAAAGTATCTCAAACACATAGCCCATCCCGTAAGATGGACAAGGTATTCCAGGACATCTGGGCCGGTGCGGAGGTAGGCACAGATAAGGCTCAGCAGC
>ULJA01013476.1_pt1 | contig 19188 bp, 10 predicted proteins | sample 1950791 | NCBI WGS metagenome assembly ULJA01 (sample SAMEA4835463, study PRJEB28245) | human gut metagenome | biome: gut microbiome; material: fecal sample | place: Denmark | collected 2008 | reverse complement strand
GAAAGAGTGATACACTCTCTTTTCTGATTCCTGTCACCGACAGTATTCCGCCTACACTCAGATTATTCGCGGAGGTTCGCAACAGAACAGATTACCCTTATCATAACCTGCATCTATTTATCAGTCAAAACCTGCAAGACTCTACGGTATGGCGGACGGATACTATTACTATAAACCTGGCTGATTCCACGGGAAGGTGGATCGGAAATGGTTGGGGAAGTATCTATCAATCAGCGGTCTTTATCAAATCCGTACGTCCTTTGTATCCTGCTAATTACACCTTCAAAATTATGAACGGGATGAAAGATGAGAAGTTGTCCGGAATCAATGACATTGGTATCCGAATTGAAAGACAGGAGAATTAGAAAATAAACGAACTAGAGTCTCCTGCCTCGCCCTGCATCTATCCGCAGGAAAATAAACAGCAATATCGTAAATCCCCATAAAGAAGAACCTCCGTAACTAAAGAAGGGTAATGGGATACCAATTACAGGAGTCAGCCCTAACACCATCCCTATATTGATAAATAGGTGAAAGAGGAAAATACTCACGACCGAATACCCATATACGCGACCGAAAGCAGACGGTTGCCTTTCGGAAAGGAATATCAATCTCAATATCAAAATAAGAAAAGCCAGCAAGACCGCGGCCGAACCTACAAACCCTTGTTCCTCTCCCACCGTACAGAAAATGAAGTCGGTATCCTGCTCAGGGACGTATTTCAATTTGGTTTGCGTTCCGTTCAAAAAGCCTTTCCCTGTCAATCCGCCGGAACCGATAGCAATCTTGGACTGGTTTACATTGTAGCCGGCACCGGTTAAATCTTCTTCCAAACCCAATACTACTTTAATACGGATTTGCTGATGCGACTCTAATATATTATCGAAGACATAGTTACTGGAATATAAGAATCCAATGGAGCCGATTGAGAATAAAGCAATCAGGAAATAAGAGCGCTGACGCTCGCTCAATGCCAAGTAAATCAAATAACCTACCACAACGACACAAAGCCCCCACTGCACCCAGACCAGACTGAAATGGATCCAATATTCGGATATCAGATAAGCGATAAGCAAGACAATCAAACTTCCTCCGATAATATTCCGGGCAGGTTCCCACCGCTTGCGGTATACCCACACCATACCACCGGCAAATAATAAGATCAGCAGCAACACAATAAACTCTCCCAACGGAGTCGGTGTATCGGCTATGAATACTTCATCGAAGCGGATGCCTACCACAAAATAGATGACCACACATACCCCCGAAAAAAGTACCACACCCGGCATTCCCTCCCGGTAAAGCACCAAGAAGAAAGCAAGATAGACCAAGGCAGAACCTGTCTCCCGCTGACCGATAATCAACAACATCGGAAGGAGGATAATAAAACCCAGTACCAGAGCACATTTCTCTTTCTTTATGCTGAATGAATAGGAGTTTATATATTTGGCCAATGCCAATGCGGTAGCAAACTTGGCAAATTCGGCTGGCTGCAGGCTGACAGGCCCCATTACCAACCAAGAACGGGAGCCTTTGGTATCCGGCGCGATAAAAATAGTAACGATAAGCAAAATTATCATTCCTATATATATAATGTACGCGAACATATCATACATCCGGTCTTCCAACATCAACAACACGAAACCGAGACCGAAGGAACAGATAATCCAGACAAATTGCTTGCCGGCACGGGTAGAGAAGTCGAGGAAGTCACGATCACCATAGTCATAGCTGGCTCCACAGACACTGAACCACCCGCCGACAATCAGAAGCAGGTAAATGCAAATCGTTACCCAATCCAGTGATTTCCACAAACTATCGTTCCTCGTTACCATACAATATCACTCTGTTACTAAATTCTTCTGCTCTCAATTCATTCTCGGGAGATAGTTTGCCTTTCAAGTACTGCTCCATAAGCAATGCCCCGAAAGGTACTCCGTATGTAGCTCCCCAACCTCCATTCTCCACATACACGGCAATGGCTATCTTCGGCTTGTTCATCGGCGCAAAGCCCATAAATACAGAATGGTCATGTCCGCGGTTCTGCGCCGTACCTGTCTTTCCACAAGCTTCCAAGTCCGGAACCATTACCGACAACATACGGCAAGTTCCGCCTGTAGCAGCTCCGCGCATCCCTTCCACCACCGATTCATAATGCCGTTTCTCAATTGTAGTATAACGTGGCGTACGATAAATACTATCCAACTGATTATCTTGAATCTCCTTCACAATATGCGGTGTGATAAAATATCCGCGATTGGCAATCGTTGCACCCAGATTGGCTATCTGGAGAGGAGTAGCCAGAATTTCTCCCTGCCCGATCGAAATACTGATTACCGTCAGTCCATTCCAATGGCCGCGATAAGCCTTATCATAGAACTGTGCATTCGGAATCAAACCACGTTTCTCTCCGGGCAAATCAACACCTAACTTATAACCGAAGCCTTGGGAAACCATGTGATCTTTCCAGACTGTAATTGCGTTTTGCGGTGAACCGTATTTACGGTCGCCGAACATACGGAACAGTCCCCAACAAAAATAAGAGTTGCACGATGTAGCAATAGCAGGAATAAGTGGTATCGGTGCTCCGTGGGCATGACATCCCACCGTCAGCCTGCCGTAATGGAAACCGCGCGAACAAGGGAAAGAAGGAGCCTGCTCAGTCACAATGCCTTCCTGCAAAAAAGTTAATCCCTGTGCCGTCTTAAAAGTAGAACCCGGAGGATATACTCCCATCAATGCACGATTCAGAAGCGGTTTCATCTTATCACGCTGCAACATCAGATGGTTCTTTCCACGCTGACGGCCAATCATCAAATGCGGGTCGTAATTCGGCGAAGATACCAGACAAAGAATCTCTCCTGTCTCCGGCTCAATAGCAACAATACTTCCGATCTTATTTTTCAGTAACCGTTCACCCAACATCTGCAAGTCAATATCCAAACTGAGTGTCAAGTTCTTTCCGGGTACGGAAGGACGGTCATATTCTCCGTCCATATAATGCCCCTGAATACGTCCGTGCGCATCACGAAGCAGAATTTCAATGCCTTTCTCTCCACGCAGATACTTCTCATACGATTTCTCTACACCCAACTTGCCGACATAATCGCCACGAATGTAGTAGCCTTCTTCATCGGCTTCCATTTCTTTTGCCGAGACTTCTCCAATATCACCCAAGGCGTGCGCGGCAGCATCATAAGAGTATTGGCGAATCGTACGCCGCTGGATATAGAAGCCACGGAATTTAAACAACTTCTCCTGAAAGACGCCACATTCTTCCGCCGAAAGTTGCGACATAAACAATTGATTAGTGTATCTGGAATATCCCGGATTCCGGCGACGGTCTTTCATGTCGCTCATGATTTTCAGGAATTGAGCACGAGTAATATTCAACGACTGGCACAGGTCGAGTGTATCCAAGTTCTCTACTTCTTTCGGGACAATCGTTATATCATAAGCAGGCTGGTTAAAAACCAGCAACTTACCTGTACGGTCATAGATAGCTCCGCGCGAAGGATATTGAATTTTATTCAGGAACGCATTGCTATCGGCGTTCTTCTTATAATCATCGGTAGTAATCTGCAATACAAAAAGACGGATCAGATAAATCAGCACAATAGACAGTGCAATTCCCCCGATAACAAATTTCCGTTTCTCCAGTCTATAATCTTTTGCCATCGCTATCTCCTTATGCCTTCCACAGCTACAATACAAGTTACAGTCAGAACGGTACACAATGCCACCCGCAGCAGCAACAGCCAAATACCGGAAAACGAGAAGAACTCAATAGAGAGTAAAGCCAGACTATGTATAAAAACACTTGCAGTAGTATATTTCAGAAAAGGAGTGATTCCCATACTCTTGAAAGAAGGTACGAGATTGTCCTGATTATCGCGGGGAGTGAACAAACGCAATAAAGAAGGACGAAGAAAAGCAAGCAACACGGTTGCTGCTGCATTCATTCCCGGAGTATCGGAAAACACGTCAATGGTAAGCCCGAAAAAGAAGGCCCACAACATCAGTTCATTCCGGGAAGTGCCGGAATTGAACTTCAAAATAAAATAAATATAGAGAAAAGGCGTAGCATATCCGGCTATATGCACATTATTCAGAATTAGCACCTGAAGAAGCACCAACCCGATAAACCAACCGATTCTATGTATATAGGTAATAATCATTGTTTCGTTGTCTTGTTTTCGAGTTCTTTCTGCTCCTGCTGACCGTTCCGCGCTATCACCCGCACATCACTAAGCTTGCCGAAATCGGTAGCCAACTTGATCTTCAGCAGATAGGATAATCCATCATGAGAGTCGGACATATCATCCACCGTCCCCACCATAATTCCTTCGGGAAATACAGTCGAGAAACCGCTTGTCACTACGGTATCTCCCAGATTAAACTCGGCATGACGAGGCAAATCTTTCAGATAAGCGTATCGCGAATCTCCGTGTTCCCACTTCAGATAACCAAAATAATCGCTTCCTACAATCTTGCAACTGATGTTTGATTTGCTATTCAGTACAGAAATCACCACCGAATAGGAAGGAGATGTTTCGTAAACAATTCCCACAATCCCGTTTCCGTCTACCACGCCCATTTCGGAATGAATGCCGGAAGAAGAACCTTTATCAAGCGTTATATAATTATCGGCCAGGTTCAGGCTATTCTTAATCACACGTGCCTTAAACAGCTGATAATCTTTCTGAGGCATCTTCCGGATACTGTTCACCGCGATAGAATCGAGTTGACGTTCTTTCAACGCTTTTTCCAAATTATTGATCTGCTCTTCCAATAACATATTCCGGTCCAGCAGGTCTTCATTGACCGATTTCAGGTGGAAATAGGAAGATATACCTCCCGAAACTTCATAAACCGCCCCCACAACTGTATTGGCAGAAGTGAAATAAGCACTCTGCTGGTAATTGTTGAACCGAAATAACAAAACAAAACTGGCTACCTCCAATATGACAAAGAGGAACCAGTAATTGTATTTCAAAAGGAAGTTTATTAAATTCCGCATGAATCAGAGTCCGTGATTTTATCTCATTAGGAAAGAGAAACGATCTACATTCTTTAATGCTACCCCTGTCCCCTTGGCAACAGCGTGTAAAGGATCTTCCGCAATATGGAACGGGATATTTATCTTATCAGTCAGTCGCTTATCCAAACCACGGAGTAACGCACCACCACCGGCCAGATAGATACCATTATGAACGATATCCGCATAAAGTTCGGGAGGAGTATTCTCCAATGCACTCAAGATAGCCGTTTCAATCTTGGAAATCGATTTCTCCAGACAGTGAGCCACTTCCTGATAACATACCGGCACTTCCATAGGAAGGGCAGTAATACGGTTCGGACCGTGAACGATATAATCTTCCGGAGCGTCTTCACCCAGTTCGGTCAAAGCCGCACCTACATTAATTTTGATACGTTCCGCCATACGCTCGCTGACCTTCACATTATGCTGACGGCTCATATATTCTTGAATATCCGCAGTCAAGTCATCACCGGCAATACGGATAGAGTTGTTGGAAACGATACCTCCCAAAGAGATAACGGCAATCTCCGTAGAGCCACCACCTATATCAACAATCATGTTTCCTTCCGGAGCTTCCACGTCAATACCGATACCGATAGCTGCAGCCATCGGTTCGAAAATCAGATAGACATCACGTCCGCCAGCATGCTCGGCAGAGTCGCGAACAGCACGGAGTTCAACTTCCGTACTTCCCGACGGTACGCCGATCACCATACGGAGAGAGGGTGAGAAAAGATGATTGCGGGTGTTTACCTGCTTAATCAGACCACGCATCATCTGCTCGCAAGCATAGAAGTCAGCGATTACCCCGTCTCTCAACGGACGAATTGTACGTATATTTTCGTGGGTCTTTTCATGCATCAACTTCGCCTTTTCTCCTACGGCGATCATCTTATCCGTACGGCGGTCCAAGGCTACAACCGAAGGCTCATCCACCACGATTTTCCCGTTCGTGATGATAATGGTATTGGCTGTACCCAAGTCCATTGCTATTTCTTGTGTAAAAGAGAATAATCCCATTCTTGATTCTTGTTTTTAATGTTTAAAATGACGGATACCGGTAGTCACCATTGCCATGCCATGTTCATTGCAGTAAGCAAAAGACAAATCATCTTTCACTGAACCACCCGGCTGAATTACAGCTGTAATTCCTTCTTTATCGGCAATTTCCACACAGTCAGGGAACGGGAAGAAAGCATCCGAAGCCATTACTGCACCATTCAGGTCGAAACCGAATGATTTAGCTTTTTCAATCGCTTGCTTCAATGCATCCACACGTGAAGTCTGTCCCACACCGCTTGCCAACAGTTGTTTACCCTTCGCCAGTACAATAGCGTTTGATTTACTATTCTTGACAATCTTGTTAGCAAACAGCATATCCTCTACTTCTTCCGGAGTAGGAGCCTTGTCGGTCACTGTTTTCAAGTCGGCTACCGTTTCAATATTAGTATCTTTATCCTGCACCAATACGCCGTTCAACAAAGCACGGAACTGCTTCTTCGGCAGTTTGGCCTCCTTACGTACAAGAATGATGCGGTTCTTTTTCTGTCCCAGGATTTCGAGTGCATCCACATCATAATCCGGTGCGATAATCACTTCAAAGAAAATCTTGTTAATTTCTTCTGCTGCTGCCTTGTCAATGACACCGTTAGTAATCAGTACACCACCGAAAGCAGATACAGGATCACCTGCCAATGCATCTTTCCAAGCCTCCAACACAGTAGGACGGGAAGCCAGGCCGCAAGCGTTATTATGTTTCAGGATAGCGAAAGTAAGATCCTCGAACTCGTCGATCAAGTCAACGGCAGCGTTGATATCAAGAAGATTGTTATAAGAAATTTCTTTTCCGTGAATCTGATCGAACATTGCCTCCAGGTTTCCGTAGAAATAACCTTTCTGATGTGGATTTTCACCGTAACGAAGTTGTTTCTGGCTGTTCACCGAACAACGGAAGGCAGAACCTTCGCCGGCATCGAAATAATTGAAGATAGCCGAATCATAGTGAGAAGAAACGGCAAACGCTTCTTTTGCCATCCAACGGCGTTCTTCGAGTGAAGAAGTGGCTCCGTGCTCCATTAACATATCCAGCAACGGCTTATACTGAGCCTGAGAAGCTACGATAATTACATCGTTGTAATTCTTGGCTGCGGCACGAATCAAAGAGATTCCGCCTATATCTATTTTTTCAATAATATCCGCTTCAGATGCACCGGAAGCAACAGTTGCTTCAAACGGATACAAATCAACAATTACCAGATCTATTTCAGGGATCTCATATTTCTCAATCTGCTGCATATCTTGTTCCAGACCGCGACGACAAAGGATACCTCCGAAGATCTTCGGATGTAATGTCTTCACTCTACCACCCAAAATAGAAGGATAAGTGGTCAAATCTTCCACCGCCTTACAGGGATATCCCAACGATTCAATAAACTGACGAGTTCCCCCCGTTGACAGAAACTCTACTCCCTCTTCATGAAGTTTGGTAATAATTTCGTCCAAACCTTCCTTGTGGTATACAGATACCAGTGCAGTTTTTATTCTTTTAGACTCTGACATTGAATTGCTTATTAAGTATTTGACGCGCAAAGTTACGAAATATTGTTTATCGTACGTAATAATAAGGTGTGAATTAATAAAAAAAAGCGTTGACTCTTCCGGAGGAAAAGCCAACGCTTCTTTGCGCATACAGTTTCTATTCAGAATTTATTACCAGATAGATACTCGTTTTTCTTTTGGTACAAACATGGAATCTTGTTCGGTGATATTGAATGCTTCGTACCAGTTGGCAATATGAGGTAATGCACCGTCCACGCGCCATTTTCCTAATGAGTGAGGATCGAGTTTCGTCAAACGGAGAATTTCTTCCGGACGAATATTTCCCGCCCACACATTTGCATAAGCAAGGAAAAAGCGTTGTTCCGGTGTAAATCCGTCAACAACTTCCAACGGTGCGGTTTCCATTGCTTTCTTGAAAGCATGATAAGAAACTTGCAGTCCACCATGGTCTGCTATGTTTTCTCCCAGCGTTAGGCTACCGTTTGCATGTACTCCTGGAGCGACCTCAATACTGTCAAAGAAGTTCACCATTACCTGAGCACGTTCCTCGAATTTCTTGGCATCTTCTTCCGTCCACCAGTCTTTCAGATTTCCGTCTTTGTCATACTGACGTCCCTGGTCATCAAATCCATGTGTCATTTCATGACCGATAACAACTCCGATAGCACCGTAATTCATTGCATCATCAGCATTCATATCAAAGAATGGAGGTTGCAGGATAGCTGCCGGGAAGCAGATCTCATTGGTTGTCGGGTTGTAATAAGCATTAACGGTCTGAGGAGTCATCAACCATTCATCCTTATCTACTGGTTTGCCGGCTTTGGAAATCATCTCGGCATACCCCCATTCATTGGCACGTTCGATATTTGCCCAATAAGAATCGTTTTTAATATCCAAGGCTGAGTAATCTTTCCAGGTATCGGGATAACCGATCTTGACATGGAAGGTAGCCAGCTTCTCCTGTGCCTTTGCTTTGGTCGGTTCGCTCATCCATTCAAGAGCATTGATGCGTTCGCCCAAAGAAGTCTGTAAGTTCTTCACCAACGTTACCATACGTTCTTTGGCAGCAGCCGGGAAGTATTTCTCGACATACATCTGCCCTACTACTTCACCGAGAGCACCGTCTACCGTACTTACAGCACGTTTCCAACGAGGTTGCATCTCTTTTTTGCCGGACATTGTCTTGCCGTAGAAATCAAAATCCTGCGCTACGAAGTCATCACTCAAGTAAGAAGCTGCCGAGTTAATCAGATTCCATTGAAGATATAGCTTTTGCTCATCGAGGGATACTGTATTAATAACGTCCGCCACTTCTTTCATAGCTGCCGGCTGACCAACATTCACTTCTTTCAGATCATTTAAGCCTGATGTAGTGAAGTAAACATCCCAGGCAAATGTAGGGAAGTTCTTTTTCAGCGTCTCCATATCCATTTTATTGTAATTAGCATGAGGGTCGCGCAACTCTACCTGCGAACGGGCTGACTTGGCCAAACGAGTTTCAATATTCATCACCGCTTTTACAGCTTTTTGTGCAGCAGCCTCATCATAACCAGCCAACTGAAACATCTTGGCAATATGTTCCTGATATTTATCACGGATATTCCTTGTTTGCTCGTCATTCTCCAGATAATAATCGCGTTGTCCCATTCCAATACCTCCCTGATAAGTCTGAACCAGATTCATCGAACTGTTCATATCATCAGCACCGATATAGAGGCTAAAATAAGGATTAATTCCTTTCTTCTGAATTTCGGCGATGTACGTATAAATTTCACCTTTATCTTGGAGGGCGTCGATCGCTTCCAGTTCAGCTTTAATTGGAGCAACCCCTTCCTGATTCAGTTTCACGCTATCCATGGCGATATTGTAAAGATCACCCACTTTCTGAGCGGCACTGCCCGGTGCGTTGTCTTTCTTTGCAGCCAGTTCGGCGATTAATGTTTTCAACTGCTCACGGCTGTTTTCACGCAACATATCAAATGTTCCGAAACGTGAATACTCGTCAGTCAGCGGATGAGCTGCAACCCAACCGCCACAAGCGTATTGATAAAAACTTGTACCCGGCATAGCCATGGTATCCAGATTAGCAAGGTCGATACCGGATGTTAGCACGGCCTCTTTCTTACTGTTACATCCTGTTGTCATAAGGCATACGGCAAGAATTGGTAAATACTTAGTTACTTTCATATTGCATACATAATAATTTATCATTTTTTCGCGTCTTCCAGCTCCAACGAGACACGTTCCCATTCTTCTACGATAGCATCCAACTGCTGTTTCAATTTCTGATGCCGCTCATAGAGTTGCATATCAGAGGCTCCTTCGGGAGTTGCCATTTGTGCTTCAACAATAGATATTGCCGCTTCCGTCTCTTCTATCGAAGCCTCACAATCAGCCACTTGGCGTTCGAGTTTCTTCAGTTTTTTATTCAACTCCTTCTGTGCCTCATAAGAGAGTTTATTCTCCGAAGGTTGTACCGGCTCTTGCTCACTTCCCTTGGCAGAAGCCGTAGGCGAAGAAGATAAAGATGCTCCTTTCTGAAGTTCATTCAGGTTCTCTATCTTTTTCTTTTGAAGGAACTCATAGATACCGCTGAGATGTTCTTTTACATGCCCGCCACCAAACTCATATACTTTAGTCGCAAGTCCGTCCAGAAAATCACGGTCGTGACTGACAAGTATCACAGTACCGTCAAACTCACGGATCGCCTCTTTCAACACATCCTTCGAGCGCATATCCAAATGGTTGGTCGGTTCATCGAGAATCAGGAAGTTTACAGGCTCAAGCAAAAGCTTAATCATCGCCAGACGGGTACGTTCTCCACCGGAAAGTACTTTCACTTTCTTATCCGAGGCTTCACCGCCAAACATGAAGGCTCCCAATATATCCCGTATTTTCAAACGTATATCCCCCGTTGCCACACGGTCAATCGTATCAAATACCGTCAGATTTTCGTCCAACATTTGTGCCTGATTCTGGGCAAAATATCCGATTTGCACATTATGCCCGATTGTCAACTTACCGTCGAAGTCAATCTCACCCATGATACATTTTACCAAGGTAGACTTACCTTCACCGTTCTTGCCGACAAAAGCGACCTTCTCTCCCCGATTGATAGTCAGATTGACGTCGTGGAAAACGACATGGTCTCCATACGCTTTGCGTACATCCTCACAAATCACCGGATAATTACCGCTGCGGCTGGCAGGAGGAAATTTCAAACGTAATGCCGAATTATCTTCCTCATCCACTTCGATACGGTCAATCTTTTCCAATTGCTTGATACGGCTTTGTACTTGTACTGCCTTCGTTGCTTTATAACGGAAGCGTTCGATAAAGTCTTCCGTATCCTGTATTTGTTTTTGTTGATTTTCGTAAGCACGGAGTTGTTGTTCGCGACGTTCTTTGCGGAGAACGACAAACTCATCATACTTCACCTTATAGTCATAAATCTGCCCGCAAGTAATCTCAATCGTACGGGTAGTTACATTATTAAGAAAGGCACGGTCGTGACTGACCAGTACAACGGCATTGGCACGGGTCGCCAGAAAGTTCTCCAACCACTGAATACTTTCAATATCAAGATGATTGGTCGGCTCATCGAGCAGAAGTACGTCCGGACGGCGAAGCAGCAACTTCGCAAGTTCGATACGCATACGCCAACCACCGGAAAATTCCGAAGTAGGGCGTTCGAAGTCCTCACGGCTGAAGCCCAATCCTAGAAGCGTCCGTTCTATTTCCGCCTGATAGTTTGTACCGCCCATCATCAGGAAGCGATCATTCTCATGCGTAAAACGGTCTATTAACTGGTGATATTCTTCCGATTCATAGTCTGTCCGTTCTGCCAGTTCCCGGTTCATCCGCTCCAGTCTCGCCTGAAGTTCAAAAATATGTTCGAATGCCAGTTCCGCCTCTCCCATCACCGTCCGGTTATCGGCGAGAATCATCACCTGCGGCAAATATCCGATCGTGACATCTTTCGGAGTAGCCACTACTCCATGTGTCGGTGATTGCAAACCTGCCAATATTTTCAACATTGTTGATTTACCTGCACCATTCTTGCCGACCAGTGCAATACGGTCTTTTTTATTTATAACATAGCTGACGTCTTCAAAAAGCGGCGTCGCATTAAATTCTACTGATAATCCTTCTACTGAAATCACTTCTGTCTCTGATTTATACGATTTTGAACTGCAAAGATAATGAATATTTATTGGATACAGAGTAGTATGGCACGTTATGAAAAACAAAAAAAGCAGCCACTCATCAGAATGACTGCTTTCTATTTTAACCAATAGTACTTCTTTAGAACAACTTGGCAGGATATTCACCGGCATCAACCAATGCCTGAATCTTGTCTACTACACTTTGACGGTCTTCCGGATAAGTAACGCCGAACCATTTGCTGGCAGTATCCAGCACTTCAACAGTAGCCGTTCCGTCATTAATCAATTTATCTACCATCAATGGAATAAAGAATTCGCTCTTCAAGTTTTCCATGTTTTTCGGGTCGCTCAGGAAAGTCTTGAAGAATTCCTGACTGTAAGCGAAGTAATCAGGAGTGAAGCCCCAGAAGTTCATACTTACCGGAGTAGTATCGGGAGTTGCAGTCCATTCGCCGTTATCATCGATATATTTCACTTCACCATCCAGACGTTGGATCTTAGTACGTTCCACTACTGAAGTCAGCAGACCTTTATCATCTGTACTACAAATACCACGAGATACCGTACCGCTTTCACTCAGCGTATTTCCTACGCGGAAACCTACCATTGAATAAACATTTTTAGAATCCGCAGGAAGTGCAGAAAGGAATTTACCCATTACTTGGAAGGAATCACGACCATAAAAGTCGTCACAGTTAATTACAGCGAACGGTTCTTTAATCACATCAGCACCCATCATTACTGCATGGTTGGTACCCCAAGGTTTTGTACGGTCTGCCGGACAAGTGAAGCCTTCAGGAAGTGCATCCAAAGCTTGGAAAACCAGTTCACAAGGAATGTGACCTTCGTATTTAGAAATAATCTTATCACGGAAATCCTGTTCAAAGTCTTTGCGGATTACAAATACAAGTTTACCAAATCCGGCATTGATAGCATCATAGATAGAATAGTCCATGATCGTTTCACCATTAGGACCCAGTCCGTCCAATTGTTTCAAGCCTCCATAGCGGCTGCCCATACCGGCTGCCAATAAGAATAAAGTTGGTTTCATAAATTGTGTAATATTAAAAGGTTAGTGATGTCAACGGCATCTGATTTTGGTGCAAATGTACAAAAACTTTCTTTCTTTTGTCTTATGTGATGTCCTTTCTTTTGTCTTGAGACAAAGAAAGAACGTTAGAACGGATACCCGATAGCGAAATGTATTCCCAGATTTTTGAAGAAGGCACCGGTAACATTATAATATCCGCTTCGTTCCGTATCATAGGGCAGATGCAAAGGAATACCGAAGTCAAGACGGAACACAAGAATATCCATGTCGTAACGGACGCCTACGCCTGTCCCCAAAGCTATTTGTTTCGGGAAAGTTTTCAGACGAAGTTGCGAATCAGGACGTGCCTCGTCCTTGCGCAGCAGCCAGACGTTACCCGCATCCAGGAAAGTAGCTCCCCAAATGCTCTTGAAGATACGGAAACGATATTCTACGTTCGCTTCGAAACGGAACGTACCTGTCTGGTCGAGATAAGAATACTTACTGTCTTTCGGGTGATAGCCACCGGGACCAATACTACGCACCGTAAAAGCACGGATACTGTTGGCACCACCAACGTAGAATTGTTCACTATATGGGGCAATCGTAGCATTACCGTATGCAAAAAGAGCGCCTAACGCTACACGGGAAGCTATTTCATTATTTTTGTCTATGTTCCACAAATGGCGGAACTCGGTATTAAATTTCATAAACTGCGAGAACGGAGCCCCCAAAAGTTTTTTCCCTTCCTCATTATAAGGTTTGCCGAAAGCACGATAAATAGTGGCAGTCACATTTCCGGCAGAAGTCACGGTAGATTGCCACCAGATAGGATTCTTCACTCTCCGCACAGAGGCATTATCATATGTATAAGTGTACTCCATAGCCGGGATGAACTGGTTGTCTAAGCTGACATATAGTGCCGGATTGTCGGCTGCAATCTCCATAAACTCTTTCGACTGGTGTTGCAAGACGTTGAATGTCAGTTTGAAAGGTGTGATACTATGACGACTGGTACGCGTCGGCTGGAAATCGTAGGTTGCGTTTCCGCCGAAAGATAACAGTTTATAATATCTTGCCCGGTTCAACTGATCGATATACAAACGGAAAGTAGTCGTAGCGGGAAAGTCAAATTCCTTTTTCCCCCAACGCGGGAAAACCACTCTAGGGAAAGTCAGAGAAGTAGATATTCCCATTTCCCAACTGTTCATCAACGAACTTTTCTCTCCGCCACCGGTCTGCCATTCATAAGAGCCTTTCAGTTTCACGTTCCAACTTTCTCCACCACCAAATACATTATTCCGTGTAACTCCGAACGAAGCACCCGGACCGGTCTGGTCGTTACTTTTAGTTACTACGTTCAATTCCAGTTCAGCGTCCAACGGTTTGGCAAAAGTAGCCTGCATCGTGATGTCCAACGTATCACAAACAGCTGTTGTATCTTTGGGGGCATATTGGATATCCATATAACTAAATATTCCCAACTGGCTGAGTTTCTCCTGTATCTGTTCCTGCCGATACTGGCTGTAAAGCCGGGTACGGTTGGAAGCACGCATCTGTGCGTTCCGTACAAACTGTTGATAATTCAGCCAACGATAAAGCATATTGGGACGAACCTGCAATTTATTGTAATAGTGGATATTCAAGTTCTTATACATCATACTGTCATTCGGCGCTTCTCCGTTCTTTCCGAACAGATAGACAGACGCATCACCCACGTAATAAGGACGCTGTGCCGCAGCCGGCAATCCCGGCACAGGAATCAGGCGAAGGCTGATATGCCCTCCGGGTACCAAAGTCGTATCCGCCTGGTAAGTCATATAGTCGGGACGGAAATAAAAATATCCGAGGTTACGCAACAATGTACTGATACGGGAGCGTTCTTCGTCCAAATCAACCACGTTGAACTGCTCACCCGGACTTATATAAGACATCCGGCGTCCGCGCTCCATAATCCGCAGAGTCTGAGGAGTGAACCGTTGATAGTAAACCGTATCAATGAAATAAGGGTTCTTCATATCCACCGTATAGATAATGCCCGCCTTCAGACTGTCTTTCTTATCAACAACCGTTTCATAAGCTACCTTCCCATTGAAATAGCCATAATCACGAAGCAAATTAGTCGTTACCTTCACACGTACCTCCGGGTTGACCGTAGAAATAAATACGGGAGGATTGGCCGCAAAACGGTTGAACATCCATTTACCGAATCCCTTCTTATATTTCACGAAGTCATTGTACATCCACATTTTAAAAGGGATAGGAAGGATACCACCAAACATCTTTGTACTAGGTGTCTTATCGAGTGCAGCATCAATTTCCGTCAGCGCCGTCTCTCCTACCGGTGTTGTCGATTTATTCAATATGACAGTCTTGCTTCCGGTGTAAAGCACCTCCCCTTCGGGAAGATGTTTCGTCACCGAACAAGCCGACAGTAACACTACACTTATCAGACAAACAGCCAATATATTTATATGTATCTCTTTCATACTTACTTCTTTTTCTTAAAGATGAACAGTTCACTAAGTTTGTCTAGCTTCTTGCGAAGCACAATACCGACTCCGGTTTCCGTAATCTCACCTTCGAGCACACTCTCGTAGTTCTTGTCATAGAACAGGCGGATATACCGGGTTCCGGTTCTATCCAGACGATATTCCAGAGAAATATTGTCGATGAAGGATTCGGCGTCATTCGTCGCATTCTCACCTTGAGAAACCTTGCCACCGATTACAATCTGAAAACGATTGTTAAACAAGCGTTGTGAATAACGGAAACTGTAATCCGTACGTTTACTTCCCGTCTCTGAATCGTCGTGGTCTTCGACACCGACAGAGAGACTCGCATTCTTCAAGTTACCCATCAAGGAGTTTATCTGACTACTCAATACAGAAGTCAGAGCAGATCCCATATTCAGCTTGCCGAGTCCGCCGCCACCCCCACCAATCGGTCCGGTGCCGAGATAAGTTTTCATCACCATGATATACAATGCCTGTTTACCTCGTTCTTCCGCCCCCATAGCGGTCAACTCGTTTTGTACGGTCGCATCTTCGGGAGCCGCAACATCGAATGCAAACGAAAGATTATCCAAGCGGTTCTTGACTACAACGGAAACATCGAAATTAACCATACGACTTCCACCATTCTCTCCTTCGGAAACTGACGCACGGATACGGTCAGTCGCCTTAAAGTTCAACATCGGGTCCATCGGATTTCCCGTCCATTCCACGTAACTACCGTTATCAATGGCAAATTCCTTTGCTGCAATCACCGGCAAAGCATATTTCATCAAGCCGCCACTCAACGTATAACGTCCGGTCAGAGTCAGGTCGCCTTGCGGAGTGTATTTCATGGAAAGGTCACCCCCGCCTTCCAGTTCGATACGGTTATCATTACTTGCATCCAGGTCAACTTTCACTCGGACGGACGGATCGATATGTACCATCATTACCATGTCCAATCCGCCTAAAGAGACAGTCGGCACTTCCTGCCGGACAACAGTTGTAGTATCGCTAAATGAAGTAAATGTTACCAAACTTCCCAAACGGTCCTGCACTGTCAATGGTGAATCGGTCAAGACATACGAAACATCGGTGTTCCCCAGCAGACTCACGTTCCCACGCATATTCAGCCCGTCCAAAGGCCCTTTCACCGTCGCCCGGAAATCAGCAAATACTTTGCCGTAAACCAGACTTTCACGGGTACGCTTAGCATCCAGTAACGTATAATTTTGTGCCAGCATATTCAGGTTCGCCATTGGACGGCTCATATCACGGAAATCAACATAGCCATCAATAGTAAACGGATTCTTCGATGTTGTGTAAATAGCAAATTTATCAAATTCCAACCGATTGTTCTTTATTTGCACAGGACGATTGTCAAACATGAAACGCGCACCATATTGACGGGAAAGGACAGCAACACTATCCAATACAAGTTCGCCGTTTATCAAAGGTTGTTCAGTACTGCCCGTTATATTCAGATTACCATCCATATCACCGGACAAAGTGACCATCTGGTCAGGAATAAACACATTCGCCACCCGCAGCGGAAAATGCTCCAATGTTGTATTCACTTCCAAACTATCTTTGCCTGTGCGGGTAGGAACCAGTTTCCCATCTGCCACCAGCACTTCTGCCTGATCGTGATTCAGATAAGCATTCAGATATTGTTTTCCCTGTTCGCCCGGCAACCACGTAGCCCCTAATGCAACGTCACCGATACGCTGACGTTCATAAGTCAGTTCATCAACAGACGCCTCAGCCGAGAGTTGCAAATCCTTTTCTGTCTGTATGTAATGAGCTTCCAACGAGAACAATCCGGTTATTTCGGGGAAGTAAGGCAACACACTCGTTATCTCTTGCAGACGGATTCTACGTATTTCAACATCTATATTCTGCAGAGACACCGTATCGCCCGGTACGGAATGTACCCTGAATCCCATTCCTTCTTCATCCCACATATCCACGTTCGCGTATACACGCATATTTTTATGCAGGTAAATCCAGTTATGATTCTCGTTGAAATGAAATCTTTGGAAGGCAACAATCGGATTCTCCGGAATCAGTGTGAAAGCGATTCCGTTCCCCTTACCATGTCCTTCGAACAGAGGGCGGGCATTTACCCCCAGCAATACGCCTGTTTCTCCTTTGCCGTTTTTGTAGTCTACCAGCAATTCCGCATCGCGGTCGCGAATCTCTCCGGTCAAAGTAGTAGCAAAAGAGAATTGCGGATTCTTCGGTCCGTTTATTACACCGGCACGTAGTTTCATTAAAGTAGTATCCTGTTTGACAGTGAAGAAGATTGTATCCAGTTGCAATGTGTCCATCTTCAATGCATGCACCGCAGCTTTTCCATTGATTCCCCAATCGGGAGCCGTACCGAACTTCATGGAAACATCATGGTAGGATATGTTTTTAGTAGCCAGAAAATAAGCTAACGGATTCTCTTTTCCTGCGGAGAAAGATAAAATAGCTGTCGGCAACGCTTCACGCAGTTCGGCGTGGTTCAAGGCTTTTTCATCAATCTGCTTCATCAGGACATCCATGAAGTGTGTAGACTGACTTATCAAAGGATTAACACCGGAACGTGCACTCAAGTTGAGTTTCATATCACCGGATGTTAGATGTGTGAACACCCTGTTTTGACGAGCTTCGGCAGAAAGATTAAAGGCGAGCGGGCGCTTCATCGGTTGAGGCATCAACCCCAGTTCGTGTAAGTCGAGCTGAGTGACGTCAACCGTCACTTTTCCATCTGGATAACGATGTGCCAGATTGTATTCTGCATCTGTTGTCATCTTCAACAGCGCATTGTCACTTGTCAGATTAGCCGTCACCAATGCACCTTTCAAAGCTCCAGTCAAATGAACATTGGAAAGCTGGTAACGTGCATAATGTAGTTGATCTAATGAAAGATTCAGTTTGGCTAAAGCACGATAAGACATGACGTCCAGCCCACGGCCTTTGGCATCTGCCGAAAGAGAAAGTTCGTAGATAGAGTCTTTCGGAAGGAAATTATGGAGTTGTAGATTGTCAATCTTCAAGTCGGCTGCATAAGCCTCGGTTGAGGTATTAAGTTCTGCATTCACCCCCATAGAGCCTTGCCCCTGTTTCAAGTGAAGATTAGCCTTATATTCAGGTCCTTTCAGCTCGACACGGGCCTTCAGATTCATGCTATCTGGGATTACGATAGTACCGTTGGGGGCTTCTCCCGTTAAAGCAGTCAGGAAGTTTAGATTCTGAGTAATCATATCCAGACCGATAGTCCCCGAACGCGTCAGGCTGTCAGCCAAGTTTTCAAGAATACCGCCTCCTTTCATGGAAAAAGCTCCCGGGAGATCGACTGTGAAACGGGAAATCTGCATTTGTTTCAGATTTCCGTCCGTACCGGCACGAACCACAAGCGGACGGAAGGGATACGCCTCTTTGAAACTATCCGGCAAACCGCCGGCAAATAACATAACATCCTCTTTACCGATATAAGCATTGAGACCGGCGGACAAACGTCCTGTAGTGGGAATATTGACAAGTTCCCAATATGTCTGGGCGGATAAATCTATTTCGGAATGAGGGGTTTGCAGTTTTATGCCGGGAATACGAATAATCGAGTCGTTAGAAAATGCCCTACCCGTCAATGAAGTGATACTCAATCCGGAACGTTCATTCATCGAAAACTCACGGATTACAGCATTCATATCCCTACCTTTATATAATAAGGAATCCAAACCGATACGGATATCACGAACGGCAATATGAGACGCATCGAAACCTTCTCCGGGTTTGGCTGCTCCGGTATCATAATTGGCAGAGCTTCCGGATAACAGGAATTGTTTCAGTTCATAAAACTGATTCTTCAGATCAGCTTGTGCATCATTGATAAATGCTTCTCCGATATGA
>ULJA01005744.1_pt1 | contig 19515 bp, 16 predicted proteins | sample 1950791 | NCBI WGS metagenome assembly ULJA01 (sample SAMEA4835463, study PRJEB28245) | human gut metagenome | biome: gut microbiome; material: fecal sample | place: Denmark | collected 2008 | reverse complement strand
TCAAGGATAAATATCTCGCCGCAGACGGAATAGAAAATGTCATAAAAGTGCTCGAAGAGATAGAGGACGAAAAGCTTGACAGGCTCGATTTTGTCGAGCTCAACGCCTGCTCGGGCGGCTGCGTCGGCGGCTCACTGACTGCGGAAAACCCGTATGTCGCAAAGGCGCGGATCCAGCAGCTCAGAAGATATCTGCCCGTTGCGGCAAATCATCTGGCGGGCGACGAAGTGCCCGAGACTATGAGCTGGCAGCGGCCGCTCGAGGGCTCGTCGGTTCTCAAGCTCGCCGACAATGTCTCCGACGCTATGGCGATGATGTCGAAGATGACCGAGATAATCGCACGCCTGCCGGGGCTCGACTGCGGCACCTGCGGCGCGCCCACCTGCCGCGCCCTCGCGGAGGATATAGTCAGGGGCAGCGCGACGCTGCACGACTGCGTTTTCGCCATGCGCGATGAGCTCGCGGGTACGGATATGCAGGAGTATATTCCCGCGCCGTTCAGAAGCACGGGCAAAAAGGAGGAGACGAAATGACGGTCGGGGATATAAAAGAAAAGCTGGGGCTCAAAGCTCTTTGCGAAAACGAAGACTCGCTCTCGCGCGAGGTCACTGGCGGCTACTGCGGCGACCTTCTGAGCTGGGTCATGTCCCGCGCAAAGGCGGGGGACGCCTGGATGACCGTCATGGGCAATGTCAACTCCATAGGCGTGGCGGCGCTCGCGGACATAGCTTGCATTATTTTGACGGAGTCCGCGCCCCTCGATGAGGACGCGCGTATCCGCGCAGAGCAAAACGGCGTCGCAGTATATCAGACCGCCAAAAACGCCTATGAAACAGCCGTCAGCCTGTCGGGGCTTATATAAACTAAACCTGCTTCACCCGTCGGTGCGGCACCTTGAGAGGAGAAAAGCTATGGGTAATGAATTCGAAAAAGCGGTAAAAAGATTTTCCGAGGCAAAGGATGTTTTGGAGAAATTCGAGAAATCGGAGGAGGCCGTGGCGTTTATGCAGAACGAGACGGGATTGCCCGCCGACGAATGCATGAGGGCTTATGAGTTGATTATGAATACCGATACCGACTGAAAATAGTCGGCTCAAACCTATTGACGAATAAATCTAAAAGTATTATAATCACCTTAATGTTGTACCTGTCGGGTGCAACACTAAATGAGCATATCTGAAAGGCTATGACGGAGACAGTAGCCTTGCGCAAAGAGACGAAGTGAGCCGGCGGCAGTGGAAAGCTGGTACTCGGCGCAGGAGCGAACATCACTCCCGAGCAGCGGGACGAAAGGCGAAAACCGAGTAGATCCCGACGGCGCGTCCCACCGTTACCGGGCGGCATTTAATTGAATGTAGTGGGTGGTTGCAAAGCCGGGTCTTTGTCCTGTTATGGACAGGGACCTTTTTTGTTATCAGCCGCGATTCCCTGAAAGGATGGATAGCTATTATGTACGACAAGGTATCGACGAATTTTGAGTTCGTCAACCGCGAGAAGAAGGTGCTCGATTTCTGGAACGAGAACCACATTTTCGAGAAGAGCATCGACTCGCGTAAAAATGCGGAGACTTTCACTTTCTATGACGGCCCGCCGACGGCAAACGGCAAGCCGCATATCGGCCACGTGCTGACGAGAGTTATAAAGGATATGATCCCGCGCTACAAGACCATGAAGGGCTATATGGTGCCCCGAAAGGCCGGCTGGGATACCCACGGTCTGCCCGTTGAGATCGAGGTCGAGAAGCTGCTCGGCATCGAGGGCAAGCAGGGGATAGAGGAATACGGTCTTGAGCCCTTTATCAAGAAGTGCAAGGAGAGCGTATGGAAATACAAGGGTATGTGGGAGGATTTCTCCGGCAAGGTCGGCTTCTGGGCCGATATGAAGCACCCCTACGTCACCTATGACAACACCTTTATCGAGTCCGAGTGGTGGGCGCTCAAGCAGATTTGGGACAAGGGCCTGCTCTATAAGGGCTTCAAGATAGTGCCCTACTGCCCGCGCTGCGGCACCCCGCTCTCATCTCAGGAGGTCGCTCAGGGCTATAAGGATGTCAAGGAGCGCTCGGCGGTAGTCAAGTTCAAGGCTAAGGGCGAGGAAGCATATTTCCTCGCATGGACGACAACTCCGTGGACTCTGCCCTCGAACGTCGCGCTCTGCGTCAACCCCGCAGAGGACTATGTTAAAATCAAGGTTGAGGACGGCACCGTATACTATATGGCGCAGGCCCTCGTTGAGAAGTTCTTCCCCGAGGGAGTCGAGACTCTCGCTACCTTTAAGGGCAAGGAGCTTGAATACAGAGAGTATGAGCCGCTGTTCGAGTGCACAAAGTCGAATGACGGCAAAAAGGGCTGGTACGTCACCTGCGACGGTTATGTCACTCTGACGGACGGCACCGGTATAGTCCATATCGCACCGGCATTCGGTGAGGACGACGCAAACGTCGGCAAGAACTACGATCTTCCGTTCGTCCAGCTCGTCGACGCCGCCGGCTGCATGGACAAGAGCACCCCGTGGGCGGGCAAGTTCTGCAAGGATGCGGACAAGGATGTGCTCGTTGACCTCGACAAGCGCGGACTTCTCTTCTCCGCTCCCGTGTTTGAGCATAGCTACCCCCACTGCTGGCGCTGCGACACGCCCCTCATCTACTATGCAAGAGACTCGTGGTTCATAAAGATGACCGCAGTCAGGGACGACCTCGTCCGCAACAACAACACCGTCAACTGGATCCCCGAGAGCATCGGCAAGGGACGCTTCGGCGACTGGATAGAGAACGTCCAGGATTGGAGCATCAGCCGTAACCGCTACTGGGGAACTCCGCTCAACGTCTGGGAATGCGAGTGCGGTCACAGACATTCGATAGGCTCTATCGAAGAGCTCAAGAGCATGTCCTCTAACTGCCCGGACGATATCGAGCTGCACCGCCCCTATATCGACGCTGTTACAATAAAGTGCCCGAAGTGCGGCGGCGAGATGCACCGCGTGCCCGAAGTTATCGACTGCTGGTTCGACTCCGGCTCTATGCCCTTCGCGCAGCACCACTATCCGTTTGAAAATCACGACCTGTTCAAGCAGCAGTTCCCGGCGCAGTTTATTTCCGAGGCTGTCGATCAGACGAGAGGCTGGTTCTATTCGCTGCTCGCCATTTCGACCCTGCTGTTCAACAGAGCGCCCTATGAGAATGTTCTCGTCCTCGGCCACGTTCAGGATGAGAACGGACAGAAGATGTCGAAGTCCAAGGGCAACGCCGTCGACCCGTTCGACGCGCTCAACGCCTACGGCGCAGATGCAGTCCGCTGGTATTTCTACACCAACTCCGCTCCCTGGCTGCCCAACCGCTTCCACGGCAAGGCTGTTATCGAGGGTCAGCGCAAGTTCATGGGCACACTCTGGAACATCTACGCTTTCTTCGTGCTCTATGCAAATATAGACGAGTTCGACGCTTCTAAGCATGAGCTTCGCAAGGCTGAGGAGCTGCCGACCATGGACAGATGGCTTCTCTCGAGACTCAACACCCTTATCACCACCGTTGACAATTACCTTGCGGATTACTGCATCCCCGAGGCGGCGCGTGCGCTGCAGAACTTCGTCGACGAGATGAGCAACTGGTATGTCCGCCGCTGCCGTGAGCGCTTCTGGGCGCAGGGCATGAGCCAGGACAAGATAGATGCCTATATGACTCTTTACACCGCGCTCGTCACCGTCTCGAAGCTTGCCGCTCCGATGATCCCGTTCATGACCGAGGATATCTACCGCAACCTCGTTTGCAGCGTTGACAAGTCCGCTCCCGAGAGCGTCCACCTGTGCGATTATCCCGTTGCGGATGCCGCATATGTTGACAAGGCTCTTGAGGAGAGAATGAACGAGGCGCTTAATATAGTCGTGCTCGGTCGTGCCGCAAGAAATGGCGCGAACATCAAGAACCGCCAGCCTCTGGGCAAGATGTTTGTCCGCGCGGACGAGGCTCTCGGCGGCGAATATGCGGAGATAATCAAAGACGAGCTCAATGTCAAGGAACTCGAATTCGTTGACGGCGAGGCGGATTTCGTCAGCTACAGCTTCAAGCCGCAGCTCAAGACCGTCGGCCCGAAATACGGCAGATTCCTCGGCAAGATAAAAGAGCATCTCGCCTCCCTCGACGGCTCCGCCGCAAAGAAGGAGCTTGACGAAAATGGCGCGCTGAAGTTTAGCGTCGACGGCAACGAGATAGAGCTCGGCGTTGACGACCTGCTCATAGACTCCGTCCAGAAAGAGGGCAGCTTCGCGGTCTCCGACTACGGCATCACCGTCGCAATCGACACGAACCTCACCCCCGAGCTTATCGAAGAGGGCTTCGTCAGAGAGATAATCTCGAAGATCCAGACCATGCGCAAAGAGGCAGACTTCGATGTTATGGACAAGATCGTTCTCTACACCGGCGAGAATGAAAAGCTCAACGGTATCATCAAGAAGAACGCCGAGTCCATAAAGCACGATGTCCTCGCAGATGAGATAGTCTATTTCCTCGGCGGCGACAGCTCCAAGGAGTGGAACATCAACGGCGAGAAGATGACTCTCGGCGTCAGCAAGAAATAAAAGCAGATTTTTCCGCCGCGTCTTTAATCGGATGCGGCGGATTTTCTTATTTCCGACTCAAAACAAGCCCAATATTTTAAAGAGACAAAATAAGCAAAACTGTTGCAATAATGTTACATTTCAACTGATTGTTGAATCGTGTCGGATGTTGTATACTCATCTCGGATGAATTTTTCCCGCGTCTGAGGAGCGGATACAACGAGGAGGATATCATTTTGTCAACAGCATATTTTTATGCCGCGCTCGCGGCAGGCATCGCGGCGGTCGTCGTTTTCCTTGTCCTGCGCGTGAAATACGGCGGACTCAAGGGGCTCTATTCAAAGGCGATAGCGAGCTTCCTCTTCCTGCTTACGGCGCTCTCCGCGGCGGCGGTCAACCCGGGTCACGAGGTGTATGCCGGGCTCATCGTGTTCGGTCTTGTGCTCGGTCTCTCGGGCGACATATGGCTCGATTTGAAATGGATATATGAAAAGGATATGGAGAAGTTCCTCAACGCCGGATTCATAGCGTTCATGATAGGCCATGTGTTCTACATAGGCGCTATTTATAAATTCGCCGGCAACTGGAGCGTGCTCACGGCTGTCCTGCCGATAATAATCTCGGTCGTTGTCGCCATAGGAAATGTTATCGTCAGCGAAAAGCTGCTCAAGCTCAAGTTCGGCAAGTTCAGAACGATAGTCGGCGTCTATACCTTTTTTCTGTTCATGACCTTTGCCGTCAGCGCGGTCGCGATGCTCAACAATTCCTTTGCAAAGCAGTGGATTCTCACGGCGGTCGGCGGAATATTGTTCATCCTCTCGGATGCGGTGCTGTCGAATATGTATTTCAAAGAGGGCGGAAACACGAAGCCCAATGTTATTATAAACCACACTCTCTACTATGCGGCGCAGTTTGTAATAGCGTCGTCGGTACTTTTTATAAAATAATCCGAAAAACCGCTTGACAAAATCCTTTCGGGCTGTTAAAATAATGCATACAACAAAGCAGAGTGACGCATTGTGCCGCAGCTCTCACCTCCGGGGTTTTGTCCGCGCGGGTCAATAAGAACGGATTTTTATTTCTGTTGATTATTGAGCGAGGGCATCTCTGTGCCCTCGCTTTGATTTTTCCGGTAGAACCGGTCAGAGCATATGGAGGTGCTGGTTATAGGTATCAAAGAAATGCAGATCAATGAAGAGATCACGGACAAAGAGGTCAGGCTCATAAGCAATGACGGTGAACAGTTAGGTATCGTTTCCGCCGCTCAGGCTCAGAAGCTTGCCGCAGAGAAAAATCTCGACCTTGTCAAGATAGCTCCGCAGGCAAAGCCGCCCGTCTGTAAGATCATGGACTACGGCAAATATCGTTTTGAGCAGTCCAAGAGGGAGAAGGAAGCGAAGAAGAATCAGCGTGTGATCGAGATAAAGGAGATCCGCCTTTCGCCCAACATTGACGTACATGATTTTGATACGAAAGTCGGTCACGCCAGAAAGTTCCTGTCGGCAGGCAACAAGACCAAGGTCTCGATCCGCTTCCGCGGACGCGAGATGACCCACACCGATCTCGGACTGACCATAATGGCTCAGTTTGCGGAGAAGTGCGCGGATATCGCCTCGGTCGAGAAGCCGGCAAAGCTTGAGGGACGCCAGATGCTCATGTTCCTCGCTCCCAAGAGCGCAAAGTGATTATCCCGGTAAAATACCGGTCAAAAAGTTGAAGGAGGAAAAGAACTCATGCCCAAGATCAAAACTCACAGCGGTGCTAAAAAGCGCTTCAAGCTGTCAAAAAACGGTAAGCCGATACGTGCACACGCAAACAAGTCTCACATCCTTACCAAGAAGAGCACAAAGCGTAAGAGAAATCTTCGCAAGACCTCTGTTGCAGACACCACCAACGTCAAGCAGATCAAGAAGCTTATCCCTTACAAATAAGAGACAGCCAACCACTCATTAATTATTCGGAGGTAGAAAACCATGGCACGTATCAAAGGTGCAACAATGACTCGCAAGAGAAGAAATAAAGTTCTGAAGCTTGCCAAGGGCTACTATGGCTCAAAGCACAGCCTTTTCAAGACCGCCAAGCAGGCTGTCATGAAGAGCGGCCAGTACGCTTACATCGGCCGCAAGCAGAAGAAGCGTGACTTCCGCAGCCTGTGGATCACCAGAATCTCCGCTGCCGCGAAGCTCAACGGCATGAACTATTCCACGTTCATCAATGGTCTGAAGAAGGCCGGCATCGATCTCAACCGCAAGATGCTCTCCGAGATCGCCATCAGCGATCCCGCCGCTTTCACCGCTCTGACCGAGCAGGCCAAGGCTGCCCTCAAGTAAGTGATCGGAGATTTTCGGGTAGAGACTCAATCTGAAAGTTAAGGGGCTGCTGATGCAGTCCCTTATTTCATATCGGAGGAAAAAAGATGGATTTTGAAAAGATCTCGTCGCGTTCCAACGAAAAAGTGAAGCTTTTCCGGCATTTGTCGCAGAGTGCCTCGTTCCGCAGGGAAACGGGGCTGTTTGCGCTTGAGGGCGCACGCCTGTGCTCGGATGTCGCAAAGACCGGGATAGAAATAAAGACCGCGTTCTTCACAAAAGAAGCGCTCGAAAAGTATCCGGACTATATCTCTGCCATTGCTGAAAAAGCGGAGCAGGCGTTCGAGATACCGCATGAGCTCGCCGGAACTCTCTCCGATACCCGCGAGGCACAGGGTGTTTTTTGCATCTGTGTCAAGCGAAAAGAGGCGGAGCTGGAGACGATCGACCCCAAGGGGACATATATAGCGCTCGACAATATGCAGGATCCGTCGAATCTCGGCGCGGTGCTCAGAACCGCGGAGGCGTTCGGCATGAGCGGCGTCATAGTCGGCGGCGGATGCGATATATATAACCCGAAAGCGCTTCGCGCCGCGATGGGCTCTTCGATGCGAATTTCTGTTTTGACAACAGGAAATTTGCCCTCTCTCTTGATTTTTGCCGCCAAAAAGGGTATGCTTACCTTAGCTTCCACGCCGTCAGACGGGGCAAAGAAGATAACCGATATGAGTTTTTCGGGCTCCGTTATCTGCGTTGTCGGCAACGAGGGCAGCGGAATATCGCCCGAGGTCATGTCCGCCTGCACTCTGCCCGTGACTATTCCGATGCGCGGGCGCGCCGAGTCGCTGAACGCCGCGGCGGCAGCCGCAGTGCTTATGTGGGAGCTGACAAAATAACACACGGAGGCTTCAATGGACAAGAAAGCCTATTGGCTCTGGCTCCGGGAAGCTCTTGGCGCAGGAGCTGTCACAGATGAGATTACCGCTGTGTTTCCATCCCCCGAGGAGATGTACTCAAGGGGCGAGATAGAATGGCGATTGAGCGGTGTACTCACCAACAGACAGATAGAAAAACTCAAACAATGCTCTCCCGAAAAGGCGCAGGGCATTGTTGATGTTTGTTATAATAACGGCTGGACTGTCCTCACTCCGGACGACGAGGACTATCCGCCGAAGCTCAGAAGTCTGCGCAACATGCCGCTGGCGCTCTTCGTCAGGGGCGACATAAAACGCGTGACACAGCGCGTGTGCATTGCCGTTGTCGGCACGAGAAAAGCCTCGTTCCAGGGCAGCTACCTCGCGCACCGCTATGCCGCGGCGCTCGCATATTCCGGCATCTGCGTCGTCTCCGGCGCGGCGATGGGCATAGACAGCTGCGCGCACAACGGCGCGCTCGACTCCGGCGGAGTCACGGCGGCGGTGCTCGGCTGCGGCTTCGGATACAAATATCTTATGGAAAACGAGTATCTGCGCGACTGCGTAGCTCAGAGCGGCGCGCTGATAACGGAGTTCCCGCCCGGATTCCCGTCCTCGGCGAGAACATTCCCGATAAGAAACAGAATAATCTCTGGACTCTGCGACGCTACAATAGTCATCGAGGCGGGAGTTAAGAGCGGCTCGCTCATCACCGCAAACTGCGCCATAGAACAGGGACGAGATGTGTTTGCGCCGCCCGGCGATGTGTTCAACTCATCTTACGCCGGGGCGAATCGGCTGATAAGAGACGGCGCAAGACCGCTTTTGTCAATTTACGATCTGATAACCGAATACTCCGTGCGCTATCCCGACAAGATAAAGCCGGAGGATATGGCGAAGGCGCTCGAATATCTGAGCGGCAAGCGCGAGCTGACGCAGGAGCAGGCAAAGGAAGAGCCGAAGACCGTCGAGCGTCCGCACGAATTGGTCAAAAAGCTCGAGCCCGAGCCGAAGCCCGAGGAGTTCAGGGTCAAAAAGCTCGTGTCGATACCCGTCGGACTCTCTGAAAAGGCGAAGAAAATATACGAATCAATGGGAGAAGAACCTCTGTTTGCAGACGAGATAGCGGCAAAGACCGGATTTGCGCCGTGGGAGGTTGTCAGCTCGATGACCGAGCTGGAGCTTGAAGATCTCGTGTGTCTGTGCGCAGGGAAACGATACAAAAAAATTTGAACAGGGGAGCAAACGAAATGTCCACTTTAGTTATAGTCGAGTCGCCCGCAAAGGCGAAGACAATTAAAAAATATCTCGGACCCGGCTATGAGGTAGTCGCCTCCATGGGTCATGTCCGCGACCTGCCCGCGGCGAAGCTGAGCGTCGATGTCAAGCATGACTTCGCCCCGAAATACGCCGTTATAAAAGGAAAAGAGAAGCTCGTCAGCGAGCTGAAAAAAGATGTTGAAAAAAGCGATAAAGTTATCCTCGCAACCGACCCTGATCGCGAGGGAGAAGCGATATCGTGGCACCTTTCGACCCTGCTCGACCTCAATCTTGCGGACAAGAACAGAGTCACCTTCAACGAGATAACCAAAACCGGAATCAAGAACGGCATGGAACATCCGCGCGCCGTCGACATGAATCTCGTCAACGCACAGCAGGCGAGAAGAATACTCGACAGACTCGTCGGCTATCGCTTGAGCCCGTTTATTTCGCAGAAGATACGCCGCGGACTTTCCGCCGGCCGCGTTCAGAGCGTCGCGGTGCGCATGATAGTTGACCGCGAGGAGGAGATCCGCGCGTTCAAGCCCGAGGAATATTGGACGATAGATGCGAAGTTCACCGCCCCGTCCCGCAAGGTGTTTTCCGCATCGCTCTACGGCGACGAAAACGGCAAGATAAAAATAGAGAACAAAGAGCAGTCGGACGCTATTCTCAGCCGCCTCGACGGCGCTTCGTATACCGTCAAAACCCTCAAAAAGGGCACGAGGAAGAAGAACCCCGCGCCGCCCTTTACCACCTCCACCCTCCAGCAGGAGGCTTCGAGGAAGCTCGGTTTCCAGACTCAGAAGACCATGCGCACCGCGCAGGAGCTCTATGAGGGCGTCGATGTTCAGGGCATCGGCACGACCGGTCTTATAACCTACATGAGAACCGACTCGCTGAGAATCTCAGAGGAGGCGCGCGCCCAGGCTGCCGCCGCTATAGAAGATATCTTCGGCAAGGAGTATCTGCCCGACAAGCCGCGCTATTACAAGACCGGAGCCAACGCGCAGGACGGCCACGAGGCTATCCGCCCCGCGACCCCGTCGATAACCCCCGAGCGCGTCAAGGATTCGCTGACTTCGGATCAGTATAAGCTCTATAATCTTATCTGGAAGCGCTTCATGGCGAGCCTCATGGCGAGCTGCGTCCAGGATACGGTGAAGCTTGAAATAGCCGGAGCAAACGAAAAGGACGCCGCCGAGGGCAAATATTGCCTGTTCACCGCCGCCGGTTATTCCGTGCGCTTCGACGGCTTTACAAAAGTATATGAGATAAGCGATGACGAGAGCAAGGGTTCGCTCCTGCCCGAGATAAAGGTCGGAGACACTGCGAAGCTCAAGGAGCTCATCCCCTCGCAGCACTTCACCTCGCCTCCGCCGCGCTTCACCGAAGCGTCGCTCGTCAAGGAGTTCGAGGAAAAGGGTATCGGCAGACCGAGCACCTATTCAACAATAATTACTACAATAGTCAAGAGAAACTATGTCAAGCGCGAGTCGAAGCAGTTCGTGCCCACCGAGCTCGGCGAGGCGACAACGAAGCTGCTCAAAGAGAAGTTCCCGCGCATAGTCAACGTCAAGTTCACCGCGCAGATGGAGGATATGCTCGACCGCGTCGATTCCGGCGATATCGACTATGTCTCCGTCCTCGACGATTTCTACGGTGAGTTCGAGAAGTCGCTCGACAAGGCGAAAGCCGAGATGAAGGATGTCAAAATTCAGCTCGAAGAGGATATAACCGATATCCCCTGCGAGAAGTGCGGCAGAATGATGGTCATAAAGACCGGACGCTACGGCAGATTCCTTGCCTGCCCCGGCTATCCCGAGTGCAAGAACGCGAAGCCGCTCGTGCTCGAAACGAACGCAAAGTGCCCCAAGTGCGGCGCAAAGGTCATCGAGAGAAAGACGAAGAGGGGCTATACTTTCTACGGCTGCTCGAATTGGCCGGGCTGCGACTTCATGACCTGGGATAAGCCGACGGATGAGATATGCCCGCAGTGCGGCAAGTCCCTGTTCAAGAAGAAGGGCGGCGTTGTCGAATGCCTCAACGAGGGCTGCGGATATACGAAAAAGAGCGCAAGAAAAGGTAAAAAAACCGATGAATAAAGTTACCGTTATAGGAGCGGGCTTCGCGGGCGTTGAAGCCGCGAGACAGCTGTCGCGCGCGGGGATAAGAGTTACCCTGTGCGAGATGAAGCCGCAAAAATTCTCGCCCGCCCATTCGAGCCCGAACTTCGCCGAGCTCGTCTGCTCAAACTCCTTCAAGGCTTTGCGCACCGCGAGCGCCGCGGGCGAGCTCAAAGCCGAGATGGAGATGCTCGGCTCGCTCTGCGTGAGCTGCGCCAAGGCGACTGCCGTCCCCGCGGGCGGTGCTTTAGCCGTTGACAGGGACGATTTCTCCGCCCTTGTCACAAAGACGGTCGAAGAAGATCCGCTTATAGATATAGTCCGCGGCGAGGTGACGGAGATACCCGCAGACGGCGTTGTGATTATCGCCGCAGGTCCGCTCGCGTCCGACGCGCTCTCCAATGAGATAGAGAAAATCTGCCCCGGACATCTGAGCTTCTACGATGCCGCCGCGCCGATAGTTTCGGCTCAGAGCCTCGATATGACCTGCGCGTTCAAGCAGTCGCGCTACGACAGGGGCGGCGAGGATGACTATATAAACTGTCCGATGGACAAAGAGGAGTATGAGGCGTTTTATGAAGCCCTTGTCGGCGCGGAGAGCGCCGAAACCCACTCGTTCGACAAGCGCAAGGGAGTCTACGAGGGCTGTATGCCGATAGAAGTCATGGCTCTGCGCGGGCAGGATACTATCCGCTTCGGTCCGATGAAACCTGTCGGTCTGCGCGATCCGCGCACGGGACACAGACCGTGGGCGGTGCTCCAGCTCAGAAAAGAGAACTCGGCGGGCACTATGTACAATCTCGTCGGCTTCCAGACGAATCTGAAATTCGGCGAGCAGAAGCGAGTTTTCTCTATGATACCCGCGCTCAAAAATGCGGAGTTCGTGCGCTACGGCGTCATGCACCGCAACACTTTTATAAATTCACCCAAGCTCCTCGGCGCGGATTTCTCGCTCAGGAGCGACAGACGAATATTCTTCGCGGGTCAGATAACCGGCGTGGAGGGCTATATGGAGTCCGCCGCCTCGGGAATACTCGCCGGCATCAACGCCGCGCGGTATATAAACGGAAAAGATCCGTTCGTCATGCCCGGGGACACCGTCATGGGTGCGCTCGCACGCTATATCAGCGACGAGAGCGTGACGGATTTTCAGCCCATGGGCGCAAACTTCGGAATACTTCCGCCCCTCGACGAGCGTATCCGCTCGAAGCAGGAGCGTTATGAGAAGATCTCGCAGCGGGGACTCGAGTCTGCGGGAAAATATATCGAAGGAGAGAATGAAAAATGAAGATTATAGTTGATGCTTTCGGCGGCGACAATGCACCTCTTGAGGTTATCAAGGGCAGCCGCAATGCAAAGGACGATCTCGGCGTTGATATAGCTCTCGTCGGCGATAAGGAAAAGATATTCTCCTGCGCCGCGCAGAACAAGATATCGCTCACGGGCATTGATATTATAGACGCTCCGGATGTTATCGCCATGACCGATCAGCCCGGCGAGATACTCAAGAGCAAGAAAAACTGCTCTATGGCGGTCGGACTTCAGGCTCTTGCGGACGGCAAGGGCGATGCATTTGTCAGTGCCGGTTCAACCGGCGCGCTCGTCATGGGTGCGACTTTTATCGTCAAGCGCATCAAGGGCGTAAAACGCCCGGCGATAGGCAGCGTCCTGCCCTCTAATGACAAGCCGTTTCTTCTGCTTGACTGCGGCGCGAACGCGGACTGCACCGCGGAGCACTTAAAGCAGTTCGCTCAGATGGGCGCGATATATTCGGAGAAGTTCGTAAAAGTTCAGTCTCCGCGCGTGGCTCTTGCGAATATCGGCACCGAGGACAGCAAGGGCGACCGCCTGCGCCATGAGGCGTTCGATCTTCTCAAGGATACGAAAGAAATCAACTTCATCGGCAACGTCGAGACTCGCGACGTGCCCTACGGCTGCTGCGACGTGCTCGTCGCGGACGGCTTCACGGGCAACATTATCTTAAAGCTCTATGAGGGTGTCGCGGGCGCGATGATGGCAAATATCAAGAGCATCTTCAAGAAGAGCTCGATAACCATGCTCGCCGCCATGATGGTCAAGGGCGGTCTGCTCGGTCTTAAAATGAGAATGGATTATTCCGAGTTCGGCGGCGCGCCGCTGCTCGGAGTCAACGGCGTTGTTATCAAGGCGCACGGCTCGTCCGACGCGAAGGCTATCCGCAACGCCATAAGGCAGGCAAAGACCTGCGCAGAAAAAAATATAGTCGGCACCATTGCACAGAGCGTCAAGGAAGCTGCCGACGCGGAGTAAGAAAATGGATAACAGAGAACTCGAAAAGAAAATAGGCTACAATTTCAAGAATAAAAAGCTGCTCACCGAGGCGCTGACCCACTCGTCATACGCCAACGAGCGGCAGGACGGCACGCGCTGCAACGAGCGCCTGGAATTTCTAGGCGACTCGGTGCTCGGCTTTATCTCCGCCGAGCATTTCTTCCATCACTTCAAGCACCTGCCCGAGGGCGAGCTGACTAAGAGACGCGCTTATTTCGTCTGCGAGAAGTCACTCAGCGAATTTGCGCGCACCCTCGGCATCGGCGACTATCTGCTCTTCGGCAAGGGCGAAGTGCTCACCGGCGGCAAGGATCGCCCGTCTATCCTCGCCGATGCGTTTGAGGCTGTGCTCGCCGCTATCTATCTCGACGGCGGCATAGAGCCGGCGAAGAAGTTCGTTTTCCGTTTTATCGATAAGGCGGACGAGGAGAAGCCGGTCGTCACGGACTACAAGACCACCTTGCAGGAAATAGTCCAGCGCAATCCCGAGGAGGCGGTCGAATATGTCCTCGTCGGCGAGAGCGGACCCGACCACAACAAGACCTTCAGCGTCGAAGTCCATCTCAACAGCAATGTCATCGGCCACGGCTCGGGCAGAAGCAAGAAGATAGCCGAGCAGGCGGCGGCAAAAGAGGCTCTGGAGCTCATGGGGCTCAAGGCATGAAACATATAAACGTCTCCGTATTCGTTCCCCACGCGGGCTGCCCGCACCAGTGCAGCTTCTGCAACCAGAGGAGCATTTCGGGCGCAAAGAGCCAGCCGACGGCGCAGGATGTGCGCGACGCGGCGCGCATCGCCATGCGCTCGTCCCCCGAGGAAATAAAAGACGGGGAGATAGCATTTTTCGGCGGCAGCTTTACGGCTATCGACCGCGATTATATGATCGAGCTGCTCTCTTCTGCACAGGAGTTCATCGGCGAAAACGGCTTTAAGGGCATCAGAATATCTACCCGCCCGGACGCTGTTGACGGCGAGATATGCGATATCCTCGAAAAATATCATGTCACGGCGGTCGAACTCGGCGCACAGAGCACAAATGATAAAGTGCTCGCGATGAACCGCAGGGGTCACACGCGCGAGGATATCTTCCGCTCGGCGCGGCTTTTAAAAGAACGCGGCTTCGAATTGGGGCTCCAGATGATGACCGGGCTCTACGGTTCGAATGATGAGGACAGCATCGGGACGGCGCGGGATATAATCTCACTTTCACCGGACACCGCGCGGATATATCCGACGGTTGTTATAGAAAACACGGAGCTCGCCGAGCTATATCGCAATGGCGAATACCGCCCGCAGACTCCCGAAGAGGCGGCGGTGCTCTGCGCGAAGATACTGCCGATGTTCGAAAATGCGGGGATAAAAGTCATCCGCCTCGGGCTCCATTCCGGCGGCGATGTCGAGGGCTCTTTCGTTGCCGGCGCATATCATCCGGCTCTGCGCGAGATGTGCGAAGGGCATATATATTTTGATATTATTAATAAAGCTCTCTCCGGAAAAGAAAAGGGGAAGTACATAATATATGTCGCCCCGCGTGAAGTTTCAAAAGCTTCCGGGCAGAGAAGATGCAATATCGAAAAGCTCAGAGAACTCGGCTATGAATGCAGGATAAAAGAAAATGCGGCTCTCTCGGCGCGCGATATAACCTTGGAAAAAGTCAACTTATTATAAAGGCAGGCAGATAAATGTTACTAAAAGCACTCGAACTGCAGGGCTTCAAATCCTTTCCCGACAAGACAACGCTCGAATTCGGAAAAGGCATAACCGCCGTCATAGGGCCCAACGGCTCCGGCAAGAGCAACATCTCCGACGCCGTTCGCTGGGTTCTCGGCGAGCAGTCGTCAAAGAGCCTGCGCGGCTCGAAAATGGAAGATGTCATCTTCGGCGGTACTTCGCTGAGAAAAGCGATGGGCTTCGCCGAGGTCACTCTGCGCCTCGATAACACCGATCGCACCCTCAACAACTGCGATAAAGACGATGTTTCCGTCACCCGCCGCTACTACCGCTCGGGCGAGAGCGAGTATCAGCTGAACGGCGAGACTGTTCGCCTGCGCGATATCCACGAGCTGTTTATGGACACGGGACTCGGACGCGACGGCTATTCCATGGTCAGCCAGGGCAGAGTCGCCGACCTTATCTCTTCGCGCTCGCCGCAGAGGCGCGATATGCTCGAAGAGGCGGCTGGAATATCCCATTTCAGATACCGCCGCGCGGACGCGACCCGCAGACTCGAACAGGCGGAGGAAAATCTCGTTCGCCTGCGCGATATATTGACCGAGCTCGAAGGACGCGTCGGACCGCTCAAAACGCAGAGCGAAAAGGCGCAGAAATTCCTTGTGCTTGCAGGGGAAAAGAAGGAGCTTGAGATAGGTCTCTGGCTCAAGACGATAGAGCGCTCTCGCGAGGGACTCAAGGCGCAGGAGGATAAAATATCCCTCGCCGCCGCGGACTATGAGCAGGCGGAGCGCGAGCTCGAACAGATATCGGCTCAGATAGAAGAGCTGATGAGCACGGGCAGCGGAATAACCGTGCAGATAGAAGAACTGCGAACGAAAGCCGCCTCCGACGAAGAGCAGGCGACCGCAGTTGACGGCAGAATCGCCGTCGAGCACAACAACCTCGCGCATAACCGCGAGACGATAGAGCGCATAAAGCGCGACATGGAAGCGGCGACCGCCACCGAGCAGCACCTCGAGGAGCAGATCGACGCCGCCCAAAAAGAGATAGAATCTATAGACGCCGAGATAAAGGACTGCCAAGCGCAGCTGCTCGAACTGCTCGACAGCACGGGCAAGCTCAAGGAGCATGAGAGCGCGATAACCGCCGAGCGCGACAGCGCGGAGGCGCAGGCGAAGACCATAAACGAGTCTCTCTCCGCCGCAAAAATCGAGCAGAGCACGGCGCGCTCCTCTGCGCAGGAGATAGCCGCGCGCCTCGGCACGGTCGACGAAGTCATCGCTTCGCGCGGCGGACTGCTTGACGCACTCCGTGAGCAGGCCGAAGTCAGCCGCAGAAATCTTGACGCGTGCCTTGAAAATATAGAATCACTTTCAAATTCAATAGACGGCTACTCTATGATAGTCCGTTCGCGCTCCGAAAAGGCGGAGAAGATGCGCCGCGAGCTTGACGCTGCAACGCTCGATATCCACCAGAAGCAGGCGCGCATCAGAATGCTCGAGGATCTCGAAAAGAACATGGAGGGCTATTCAGGCTCCGTTAAAGCGGTCATGCGCGAAGCAAAGCGCGGAACGCTGCGCGGAATCCACGGACCTGTGTCCCAGCTGATAACCGTTGATGCGAAGTACGCCGCGGCGGTCGAGACGGCTCTCGGCGCCGCCGTACAGAATATAGTCACCGACGACGAGTCGGCGGCAAAACGCGCCATAGCCTATCTTAAAGAGAGCCGCGCAGGACGCGCGACTTTCCTGCCGATGACGGCGATAAAGCCGCGCCCGTTCAGGGAGGACGGACTCGACTCCTGCGCCGGATTCATCGACATGGCGGATAGGCTTCTTCGTTGCGACGACGAGTATCTGCCGATAATCAGGAATCTGCTCAGCCACACCGCCGTTGCGGATAATATCGACAGCGCGATAGCCATCTCCAAACGCTTCGGCCACAGATTCAAAGTCGTCACGCTCGACGGTCAGGTCATGAACGCGGGCGGCTCGATGACGGGCGGTTCGCGCGGGCAGAATGCGGGAATACTCAGCCGCGGCAATGATATCGAACAGCTCAAAAAGACCGTCGCGAAGCTTGAAAAAGACCTCGCCGAGCGGCAGGAGAGATACAAAGAGCTCGCGGGCGAAGTCTCGGCGGCGCAGGCGGAATACGACGGCGTGACGGCGGAGCTCCAGAAAGCGCAGGAAGAAAAAATCCGCCGCGAGGGCGAACTGCGCATGATAGACGACAAAATTGAGACTGCCGAGTCAGCGCTCAATGACCTCGAAGCGGAGAAGCGCAGCTCCGCAGAGCGCACCGCAAAGCTCGAAGAAATTCAGACTCAGGCGCAGAAGAAGATAGATGAATTTACCTCTCAGCTCGACTCGGTCAATGAAAAGATAACCGAAATCGAATCGCGCCGCGATGAACTGCTCAGCACCCGCGAACAGAACGCGGACAAAGAGAGCAGCATCAACCTCAGCATCCTTGCGTTCAAAAAGGATATTCAGGCGCGAGAGGAAGTTATCGAAACGCTCAAACGCCGCAGAAGCTCCCATGAGGGTCACGCCGATGAACTCAAATCGGAGATTGACTCGATAACCGAGCAGATGACCGCAACGAACGAGCTGATTGAACAGCTCAAGGGCGAGGCGGCATCACTTCGCGCCGAGGCTCAGCAGAAGAAAGACGAGATATCCTCGCTCGCCCAGAAGCGAAGCGGAGTCGAGGGCGAGAGCACTAAACTTCGCGCCCAGGAGCGCTCGGTCAGCGACAGGCGCGAGAGACTGTCCGGCGAGCGGGCAAGGCTCGAAGAGCGCCGCGACTCGATGCAGCGCGAGCTTGAAAACGCGCAGAACAAGCTCTATGACGAATATCAGCTCACTCGCCGCGAGGCGGAGGAGCTCGGAATAGTCATTGAAGACCCGCAGAAAGCGCAGCGCGATCTCAATGATATAAAGAACAAGATAAGAGCCCTCGGCAACGTCAATGTCGGCGCTATCGAGGAATACAAAGAGGTCTCCGAGCGCTACGAGTTCATGAAAACTCAGATAGACGATGTCGAAAGCTCCCGCGCGGAGCTGCTCACGCTCATAGGCGACCTGACCGGCAAGATGTCGTAGCGGTTCAGGGAGCAGTTTGACCGCATAAACACTATCTTCGGTCAGACATTCTCGGAGCTGTTCGGCGGCGGCAAGGCGGAGCTTATTCTTGAGAATCCGCTCGACGTGCTCGAATGTGCCATTGAGATAAAGGTTCAGCCCCCGGGCAAGAATGTTCAGAACATCGACCTGCTCTCGGGCGGCGAAAAGGGACTTGCGGCAATCGCACTGCTGTTCTCCATCCTCAAGGTCACTCCCGCGCCGTTCTGCTTCTTCGACGAGGTCGAAGCGGCGCTCGATGATGTCAACGTCACGCGCTACGCACAGTATGCGCGCCGCATGACGAAGAACACGCAGTTCATCCTCATCACGCACAGACGCGGCACGATGGAGGAGGCTGATGTCCTCTACGGAGTCACGATGCAGGAGGACGGAGTCTCCAAACTGCTCGAACTCAAGACCGCCGAGATGGCAAAGAAGCTCGGATTGACACAGTGATACATATAATAAGCCCCGGAGTTTTCCGGGGCTGTTTTTATAATTTGCGATAAGTTGGGGGTTGTCAGGTCATGCAAATCATTCCTCCCTCTTCCCTCCAACCGCTTTGCCGAGTTCGGAAAACGCTATCGGTGCGAGGGCGAGGGCGGCGACGGTCAGCCACTCATATATATTGAGCACGGACACATCGAACAGCACCCGCAGCGGCGGGACGGTCATAACAATGAGCTGGAGCGCGGCGCAGAGGGCGGCGCAAATAGTGAGCTTTCTGTTTGAAAAAATACCGATGCTGAAAACCGAGCGGCGCGAGCGCATATTGAACGAATGAGCTATCTCGCAGAGGCTCTGCGTCGCAAACGCCATGGTGCGTCCAAGCTCGACGCAGGAATTTTTAAAGAGCGAGTTGCCAGCGACGAACGCAAACAGACTCAGCGCACCTATCAACATTCCCTCGAGGGCTATGTCGAGTCCCGTGCGGTCGGCGAAAAAGCTCTTTGAGCTGTCGCGCGGGGGACGCTGCATGATGCGGCTGTCGAGCCTCTCCGCGCCGAGCGCGAGCGCGGGCAGGGAGTCTGTGACGAGATTTATCCACAAAAGCTGTATCGGCAGGAGCGGCGCGGGCATGCCGAAGAGAGTGGCGGCAAAGACGCAGAGTATCTCGCCGATGTTGCAGCCGAGCAGATAGTGTATGGCGCGGCGGATGTTGTCATATATTCCGCGCCCCTGGGCGACGGCTTTGACTATTGTCGCAAAATTGTCGTCGGTCAGAATCATGTCGGCGGCGTTC
>ULJA01007856.1_pt1 | contig 22303 bp, 26 predicted proteins | sample 1950791 | NCBI WGS metagenome assembly ULJA01 (sample SAMEA4835463, study PRJEB28245) | human gut metagenome | biome: gut microbiome; material: fecal sample | place: Denmark | collected 2008 | reverse complement strand
AAATATTAAATCTATATTAATATTCTGTTGGGCAATAAAATATATTAGGAATCGATGTTTATGGAAGTATTTGTTGTCAATCCTTCTTGCTTGTTCTTTTCATCTGACATCATTATTCTTTTTACCTTTGTACTGGCTTATTAATAAAGATAATCGTACTATATGTATGATAATTTCAATAATCTCAGTAGTACTTTATGTTGTAGGTATAGAATCTTTTTTTGACAATATTATTTTGATAGGTGTGTTATTGGGGGGGAAGTTTGATCGTATTTCATCAGGGTATATTGATTCTGCTGTTGATGCAGGTTTTACTTTTGGATTCTGTTTCCGTTTATTTCTTATGATACTTCTTCTGGTATATTATCCAAAACTAAAGAAAAAGAATTTGATAATGCTAAATATGGCTTTCTTATTTCTTTGCAGTAATATGGCCTTTAATTCTGTATTAGTCATGAGGGATAGAATTTCAATACTGTTTTCAATGGGGATAGTGTGTATTATGCCATATTTAATAGCAGTTCTGTGTCATTCGAAAGCAAAAGTATTTATTGTAGGACTATTGTTCACTTTTATGTTTGCTCAGGTATATGTACAGCACAATAACCCTGCTGCAAAGTATGAGAATGTATTGTGGGGTATAAGTGACAAGACAAGAGCAAAGATCAGGATTTTTGAGGAATCATTCAAAGCTATAGACAGATGAATCTAATTTTTGATATTCTAAAAGGAAATTTACATCAGTTATAACGTTTTATTTCTTGATTCTATGAAAATCGCAATAGACGCTCGCCTTATAGGCAATAGTGGTATTGGTACATATATTGAGAATATTGTACCTATGTTAGTGAATAGGCATAAACAACATCATTATCTTTTGATTGGTCACGAAAGTCAAATAGGCTTATACAGAGGAATATCTAATGTAGAGTTATTGCTTACAGACATATCGCAGTTTTCTTTGAAAGAGTGTGTTGCATTTCCTGTAGAAGAAATAAATAAATGTGATGCCTTTTATTGTCCATATATAAATGTACCGGGTGGAATCAGAGTTCCTGTTTATAGTACTATTCATGATGTTATATTTCTTGATATAAAAGGGCTTTCCTCTCGTTTGGGAACTTTGTTGAGATGGGCTTTTTATAAGCGTGCAATTTATTTATCTGAAGCCCTTTTTACGGTTTCAGAATTTTCGGCTACTAGAATAAGAAATCATTTTCATACTAAGAAGGATATTCATGTTACTTTCAGTGCTATTTCAAAACAAATCAAAGGGTATATTCCGAAAAAGGAACGAGTATATGATTTTTTATATTATGTGTATATAGGAAACATAAAGAAACATAAAGGAATTGACATACTAATTAAAGCCATTAATGAGAGCAATGAACGTGGCTTTGATATAAAGTTGGTAGTAGTGGGCGACTACAAAAAAATAAAGACCAAAGATAAAAATGTAATGAATTTGTTGAATAGTGCTAATAATAATGTTCTATTTACAGGATTTGTTCCCAACGATAAATTATATGATATTCTATCTCAGTCATTAGCTTTAGTCCTGCCAACTCATTATGAAGGATTTGGATTACCACCATTAGAATCTTTATATCTTGGAGGAAATGCCATTATTACGGATCTACCTGTGTTGCGGGAAGTGTATTCAGAACTTCCTGTAAGCTTTTTCAAGGAGGGGGATGTAAATGCATTGGCAGAATTGCTTATGTTAAAGTTGCAACTTAATACAGATGTTGCTAGAACACGGGAATACATAGACTGCCATTATAATTTTGAGATAATAGCAGATAAAATTATTCAAGTTATCGAGAATCACCACGTATCATGACTTAATAAAATTCAGTTGTATTTTTCTTTTACTGGTAAAAACAGTTTTTTTATAGAATGACCAATAACAAAATATATTCTAAAATGAAAATAAGAAGTAAAGCTCCGTTGCGTTTAGGTTTGGCTGGTGGCGGTTCGGATGTTTCACCATACAGTGATATTTATGGAGGTTTGATACTGAATGCAACTATTAATCTTTATGCATATTGTACTATAGAAGAAACTGATGATAATCAAATTGTAATCAATGCATATGATGTATGTTGCCATAAAAGTTATCCATTAGGAAAGTATTTGGAAATTGATGGTGATGCCAGTCTTATTAAAGGTGTTTATAATAGAATAATGAAAGACTACGTTTTTGATGTGAAGTCTTTCAAAATAACAACCTATAACGATGCTCCGGCAGGGTCAGGTCTTGGCACGTCGTCAACAATGGTCGTCTGTATATTGAAGGCATTTGTTGAATGGTTAAGTTTACCTCTTGGAGATTATGAGTTGTCTCGTCTTGCATATGAAATAGAGCGTAAAGATTTGGGGTTATCCGGAGGCAAACAGGATCAGTATGCGGCTGCATTTGGTGGGTTTAATTATATGGAGTTTCTTCAGAATGATTTGGTTATTGTTAATCCTTTGAAAATAAAAAGGTGGATAATAGATGAACTTGAGGCCTCCATGGTTCTTTATTTTACGGGGGCTTCTCGTAGCAGTGCCGCTATAATTGATGAGCAGAAGAAAAATACTTCGCAAGGTAATAGTGACGCAATAGAAGCTATGCATAAAATAAAGCAGAGTGCAAGGGATATGAAACTCGCTCTTTTAAAAGGTGATATAGATAGTTTTGCAGATATACTCCGTGAAGGTTGGGAGAATAAAAAGAAAATGGCATCCCATATAACAAATCCTGTAATTCAGGAAGCCATGGATGTTGCAATGAAGGCTGGTGCAAAAGCAGGCAAGGTATCTGGTGCTGGTGGTGGCGGATTTATAATGTTTATCGTTGAACCGACTCGTAAGAAAGAAGTAATTGAGGCTCTAAAAAAAATGACTGGTTTTGTTATGCCGTTTCAGTTTAGTGACGGAGGTGCTCACGGCTGGAAAATCTATCCCACAGATAGCGTGCATTCGATGAATAATTTATAGTATAACTAATCTGAGATATGAAAATTTTAGAAACAAGACTATACCAACACATTGACCTTCTTGTTTTAAGATACCCTCAACTGGCTGTTACTAGAGATTGTATTGTTGAAGCGTATCGAATTCTGGAAGAGGCTTATACTCATGAAGGAAAACTTCTGGTTGCAGGAAATGGAGGATCTGCTGCTGATGCGGAACATATCGTTGGTGAGCTGATGAAGGGATTTGTTAATCCTAGAAAATTGGAAACAGATTATTCGGATGCATTGATTACTGTTAATAAAGAGCTGGGGAGGGTGTTGAGTGAGAATTTGCAAGGTGCGCTTCCTGCTATAGCTTTAGATGGTCATTTAGCGCTGACTACTGCATATATGAACGATTGTGAACCTTTACTTTGTTTTGCACAACAAGTAAATGGATTTGGAAGGAAAAGTGATGTATTTCTTGGTATTTCTACTTCCGGAAATAGTAAAAATATACTGTATGCGGCGACTGTAGCAAAAGCTAAAGGAATGAAAGTAATCGGACTGACAGGTGAGAAAGATAGTAAATTATCAGAGATGTCTGATGTCTGTATTCAAGTTCCGGAGACAGAAACTTATAAGATACAGGAGTTACATTTGCCTGTTTATCATTGCCTCTGTCTGATGCTGGAAGATAAGTTTTTTGGAAAAGAATAATTTTTAGAATTAAACATATGAAGGTAGTAATAATGGCTGGTGGAAAAGGTACCCGTATTGCAACTGTTGCGGCTGATATACCTAAACCCATGATTAAAATATGTGGTAAACCTATCCTTGAACATCAGATAGAGAATCTTAAAGTTTGTGGACTCACCGATATTATTCTTGTTATAGGTCACTTGGGAGAAGTTATTCAGGAATATTTTGGAGACGGGGAAAAATGGGGCATAAATATAGAGTATTTTGTAGAAGAACATCCACTGGGGACTGCTGGAGCATTATTTATGATGCCACAACTGACAGATGATTTCTTATTGCTTTGTGGCGATGTTATAATAGATGTGAATTTCAACCGTTTTATTGCATTTCACAAGGAACATAAAGCATGGGCTAGTTTAATATCTCATCCTAACGGGCATCCTTATGATAGTTCTTTGTTGGTGACAGAGATTATGCCGCCAAAGGAACTGGGAGGTATGCCGGAAGATACTCATAAAGTAATCCGCTGGATGAATAAAGAGGATGAAAGATTATACTATAAGAACAGAGTGAATGCCGGAGTCGAAATTATTTCTCCTGAACTTCTAAAAGAAACAATGAAGAATTTTACTCCTCGTCACCCTGAGAATCCCAATAAGATAGATTTAGATCGTGATGTGCTGAAACCTAATATTAAAAGTGGTAGAATATACGCTTATGACACCCCTGAATATATTAAAGACATGGGTACTCCTGATCGTTTTCATGAGGCTGAAACTGATATGTTGAAAGGGTTGGTATATGCAAGAAATCTCAAAAATAAGCAGAAAGCTATATTTCTTGATAGAGATGGAACGATAAATAAATTAGCAGGGTTTGTAACCAATCCGGAGCAGTTTGAACTGATACAGGATGCGGCGGATGCAATTAAATTAATAAATAAATCTGGGTATCTTGCTATTGTTGTGACTAATCAGCCTGTGATTGCTCGTGGTGATTGTACTTTTGAAGAATTACAGACTATTCATGACAAGATGGAAACGGAACTTGGGAAAAAGGGGGCTTTTGTTGATGCAATATATGTATGTCCTCATCACACGGATAAGGGGTTTGAAGGTGAGCGACCTGAATATAAGTGTGATTGTAATTGTAGGAAACCGAAAACGGGGCTATTTTTACAGGCATCTAAAGACTTTAATATAGATTTGTCACAATCTTATATGATAGGTGATAGTGATAGTGATGTAGAAGCCGGTCGGAATGCCGGGGTACGGAAATCATTAAAAATAGAGACTGGTGAAGGAAAGACCTTACTGGATCTTGTAAATGTTGTCTTGTCATATTAAATCTTTTTTGATGAAGAAAAAGGTTCTACAAATATCTAATTACTATACACCGCATATCGGTGGTATAGAGCAGACATGCCAGTATTTATCTGAAGGTTTGAAAGATGAATATGAAGTAAAAGTTATTTGTTTCAGTGAGGATAAAGAAACAAAAGTTCAAGAAACCAATGGGATTCAAGTAATAAAACCGGGAGTTTTTCTTAGTGTAGCCAGACAAGATTTGTCTTTTTCATATTTTAAGCATTTACATAAGGTTATTAAAACATGGAAGCCGGATGTGATTCATTTTCATTATCCTAATCCTTTTGTAACAGCACTTCTTCTTCCTATTATACCAAGGAGTACGAAATTGTATGTACAATGGCACCTTGATATAACAAAACAAAAGAAGATATATCCTTTTATTAAGCCTTTTGAAACAATGTTACTAAAAAGAGCGGATCTGATTGCACCTACGTCACCTAATTATCGCGATTCGTCCAAACCTTTATTCCCATTTAGAAATAAAACAACTATTCTTCCAAGTGCTATAGATATTCAAAAGTTAAATGTAAATACTGGAGATATAGAAACCATACAGAGAATAAAAGATAAAGCGAAAGGGAGAAAAATTGTTTTCTTTATTGGCAGACATGTTCTTCATAAGGGAATCCAGGATTTGATTAAAGCTGAACAGTTGATAAAGAATGATTGCTATATTTTTATAGGAGGAGTGGGGCCAATAACTGATGAAATGAAAGCTATTTGTAAATCAAATAGGGTTGAGTTTGTGGGTAGACTATCCGATCAGGAGAAGAAATGTTATTATTATGCAGCTGATATTTTTGCATTTCCTTCTTATACGAAAGCAGAAGGGTTTGGCTTGACATTAGCAGAAGCAATGTATTGTAATGCTGTTCCTGTAACATATACGATAGAAGGCTCGGGAGTTAATTGGGTGTCACTTCATGAAGTTACGGGTTTAGAAGTCCCTAATAGGAATGTTGCAGAATATGCTAAGGCAATAGATGAATTGTTGTCAGATGATAAAAAAAGAAATGATTTCGCGGAGGCGGCTCATCAACGGATTGTCGAAAATTTTACCATTGAAAAAGAAATCTTGAATTTAAAAAAACAATATAAGGAATTACTATGAATTATATAATAATAGGTGGTACGGGGTTTATTGGTACACATCTTACAATTTTAATAAAACAACAGTATCCTGATGCTCAAGTATACAATCTTGATATTGTGAAGCCCGGCACTCCATTACCTACCGTAAAAAACTATGTGAGTCCACTGAAAGAAGGGCAGGTATTGCAGTCTGTATTTGTAGAGTGTGATGTCCGCAAACCCATAGAACACCTTCCTTTTACTCCAACCTCAGAAGACGTTATCTTTAACTTTGCAGCCGTTCATCGTACCCCGGGACATCCGGATCAGGCTTATTTTGAGACAAATATTCGTGGTGCGGAGAATGTATGCGCTTTTGCGGAGAAATTGGGGATAAAGAAAATCGTTTTTACCAGCTCCATAGCTCCTTATGGTGCAGCTGAAGATTTGAAAACAGAAGACACACTTCCTACTCCGAACACCCCTTATGGGATTTCTAAGTTGGTAGCCGAAAAGATACATACGGTCTGGCAGGCTAAAAAGCCGAACGAACGACAGCTTACTATTGTTCGTCCGGGTGTGGTATTCGGTAAAGGGGAAAACGGTAACTTTACTCGTTTGTATTGGGGTATCCGCGGCGGTAAATTCTTTTATCCGGGTCGTAAAGATACGATTAAGGCTTGTATTTATGTGAAAGAGCTGGTTCGCTTTATGCTCTATCGGTTGGAGAATCATAATGAAGGGGTAGAGTTGTATAACTGTACATTTGAACCGGCTTTTACTATTGAACAAATAGTTGAAACGATGAAAAAAGTTACGGGGATTCAGCGTACTATTGTCAAGGTGCCGGGAAGTCTTTTGCTGACAGCTGCAAGTATTGTGGGTCCGTTAGGAGGAAAAGCTTTAGGCATTTGTCCGGCTCGCGTCAAAAAGTTAATGATTTCTACTAATATCTGCGGAAAGAAATTGGCTGATTCTGGGTATAAGTTTCATTATACATTTGAGGAAGCAATAAAGGATTGGTATAGAGATAATGATAATCTATACCTGAAATGATTTTTTGAGAATGAAAGTGGTATAAAATAAAATGTTGAGATGTAATTAGCACTTAGAGTGTTTGTATGTGAGATGAAGAGAATGTAGGTCCCTAGTTTCATGTTAACGCATGATTCTCCTACATTACATAGATTGGAAAGAGTACGACGGTACCTTTCCGGTCTATAACCCCGGCACCGGGGGGTATCCGGTGTTAATTTCCCACGATATCAACGGTCTGTGAAGATAGTTGATATTTTTAACAAAACAAACAGCTGCGGGAGACAGTATTACACTGCCTCCCGTAGCTGTTTATATATTAGAATACTCCTTTGTGCAGCTAAAGCACGGGCACTCCTTCATCGGATTCAAATCATGGTGCCCCACGATCAATGCTTTCGGAAACTGCCTGCGCAGTTCGCGTAATAGAGCCAGCAGGGAACCCCGTTGTTCAAGCGTTCGAGTATCCTTCGGGCAACAGTCAGCATCCAGTCCTCCTTCGTAGCAGATACCTATCGAGTGGGAGTTGTGGTTACGGCAGTGTGCCCCGACCTTTTCGAGAGGACGGCCACGGTGGATCTCTCCGTCGCGTGTAATGTAGAAATGATAGCCGATGTCGCGGAATCCCCGGTGGAGGATGTGGTCCAGTCGGCAGGCTTCCGCCGAAAGGGATTTCCCCTCCGGCGTGGCACTGCAATGAATGATAATCAGTGTGATAGTTCTCATCAGCTTACATACAGCTTTGCACTCCGAGCACACCCCCTATGGCGGTGGCGACAGTAATGATAATTTTGAGAACCAGGCTCCATACGGAGCGGCGTGACGATGAATTGCTCATAATTTATTTTTTTAAGGTTAAGAAATTAGACTGACGGATCAGGAGTCACTCCACCGCCGCCCGGGTTGGGATTCGGCGTATTACCGGAACCACCTCCTTCGGTAGTCGGCTTCTGATACTCCGCTTGCTGCTTCAGTTGGCTGTCGAGTTTCAGGTTGGTAGTCGAGAGGTTACCGGTGGCACGTGCTTTGAGGCGCATACCGGTGATATTCTTCTCCAACGAAAAATCCTCCAGCGTTTCGGCTGCCTTACTGCGGATTCCCACGCCGAAAATGGCGAGATCGTCAATTTTCACACTCTTGCCGTCGAGCAGCAATTCCTTGATACAGTCCACCATGTCGGTGAGTACACCTTTGATGACACCGCTCGAATACGGTGAATTGTGTTTCGACATGTGTTCGGCGAGCTTGGCCAGATCGAATGTCTCGTCGCTTACCGCACGGGCGAACCACTTGCCCGCATTCACACCTTTCTTCTGCTGGTTCTGATAGATTTTGTAACGAATCATAACACTATAAATTAAAGGGTTAAACATATTGTCGTGGGGAGCTGTTTCCCTTCCGACGATACAAAGATAACACCCCGTAATCCCGGAAAATCAGTTGTATACAATTGTATACGGTTGTTGTCGGTTAAGGGCAGTAACGGTCGGTTATTCAACGGAAAAGCGTAGGAAATGTGAAGGCTTTTTGTTACATTTGTAGCTAATAATTTAAAACTTATCCATTATGAAAGAATTCACGATACGTGCTTATGGACGCATGGAACTGGCGCAACTTTATTCTCCCGAACTGACCGATATTGCCGCATATCGAAAGATGAAGAAATGGATCGAACGGTGTCCCGGACTTCAGCAACGCCTGTATGATCTAGGCTACCAATCCGAACACCGTTCTTATACACCATTGGAGGTGAGAGTGATTGTGGATGCATTGGGAGAACCTTAGAGGGATTCGCTTTAGGATAACAAAAGCACCGCTTTAAGACAGCTAAAGCATAGCTTTACGCACTCTAAAGCTATGCTTTACGTCTTACAAGATACAACGTCTTACAACACACACTACTGTGGTTTCGGGTACAGCAGGTACACTTTTCCGGGGGCTCTCTTACGCACGCACACGCGCGCGAGCAATCATATAGTTTCCTTTGCCGTCTACGTGAACCAGATCTCCGTAGTCTACCAGACGTTTCAGCCAGATGAGCGCGGTGTTCTCCTTAATACCCATGACAGCTGCCTGCTCTCGTACCTGTTTGCGGGTAAACGTGGTCCCCAGTTTCATGAAGAAAAAATCACGCTCGACGTTTGCCCGGCGACTGATTTCTGTGGGAGGAAGGAAAGAAAGTATATGCATGGCATGGCAGTAGAGGGGGTCGGCAAGTTGGAGCACCGCTTTGAAATCACTCGGAGTGATCTTGACATCCCAGCGGGTGATGATGCCGTCTTTGATATTGTCATCGGGAATCTCCTTGTCCGGAGTCAGGAGAGGGGTCGAAGATGCCTTGAGTTGATAGGGCTGTGCGCTTTCGAGCGCACGCAATACAGCCACTTCCGCCATGATACGGCATGTGTTGACACCCAGACGGGCCACGAAACTATACATCTCATTCCCGTTGGCTATACCCGAACGGGTGAAAAGGGCAGAGAATAGAGTGTCAAATTCTTGTTTCTGCTCGTCGGTGAGCCGGAGTGTGTGGAGACCGTGTGCCTTCAGTAAGTCCAGTTTCTTTTTCCAATCCAATCCTATGGTGGTGAATATCTCTTCTATGTCTATGTCTTCTGTCGTAAACTGGCTTACCCACTGCCAGATACCGGGCATATAGTAGAACAGTTGGCGGGAGAAAAGCCCGTTTTCCGCCGAAGGGATGAGGGTTTTTACCTGCGCCGGAGTTCCGGAAAGCAGGACGGAGAGGTAGCTTTTTTTAATTTCCCGGTATTCCTGGTCGGTACGGCGGTTGTAAGACAAACGGTCGTGGTCGAATGCTTTGCGCAGGGTGTCGCTCCAGTGTCCGTAATCCGATCCTATGGCGGTGGACAGGGTATCCGCTTCGGACTCACAGATAAATCCTGTTCCGTTGGCGTCCATGATGTTTTGCAGAATGCCGGTGCCGGTATTGTTGCCCGCGATGAGGAACATTTTGTTGGCCGGTATTTGCGGGGCGTCTATTTTAGAACGTTCTTTGCCCATTGCTTCGTAGGCGGCTTTGGCTTTTTTGTAGGCTTTTATTTCTTCGGCCCATTCGGCGCGGAGCTGGTCATGGATAGGATCCACAAGCAGCCGTATGGATGACAGGGCACTTTTTCCGGAAGCAGGGAGAGCTATAATGAAACTTTGCATGCAGGGGGACTGGAGTTTACCGCCATAAGGACACCGTACATACCGTTCCATGCAAGAACCCAGAGCGGTCAGTGCTCCCAATAGCATGACATCGTTCTGTGCGTCGGTACTTCCGTAACTCATAATACGTTGCAGGAGTTCCGGCCAGTCGGCTGCCGGAAAGGTGGGTAGCGGCTGTTTGGGTTCGCTACCCGGCAACAGTTCCTCAGACTCCGGACTCTCGCTATTGTATACCTTATTACGCGCGCACGTGTGTGCGGAAAGTTTTTGCGCTGTACCTGCTGTACCTTTTGTACCTGTCCGGCTGTTTGCAACCTCCTCTTTGCGGACGGTAACTCCTGCCGCTTCGGCGAGATAGAACACCGTGCCCAGATGCATATCCCCATGATTGGCAGTGAGTGCGTTGGAGAATATCCGTTCGGCGTGTTCGCGTTGGTATTTGGCGGAAACCCGGCACAAGCGGTGGAAAAAGTCGCGTCCCTCTTCGCCGCAATCGGTTGCAATGGCGAACGCCAGGTGTACGTATTCGATGTAAGTGGGGGCAATGTCAGCCTTGGCTGTTTCTACTGCCTCCGTGAGGCGGCGTAATGATTCAAGTTCATTCATTTTTTTATAGATTGAGAATTAATAATGTTACGAAATAATGCATCCGGATCGTAATTGAGGAAACAGGCCCTTACGAGGTCTTTTCCCGAACAGTCCACGCCTTTGGAGGCATTTCTGCCAGAATTGTCAGGTTCCGGGCCGTATGCCATTTCGACATACTGCATGGCTTTGTTCATACTTTCCGTGATATTTTGTGCTTCGTCTTCGGGATACAGCGTTCCGGAAGGGACGAAAGCCTTCACTCCCCGGCCGCTCGGACTGACATACGTGAGCACGGGGCAGAGGAAGGGATCATCGAATAGCAGACGGCGCATACTGACGGCTTCGTCGTAGGAGTCGAGGTTGTCCACATCTATCACGACCAGCCCGGAAGGGGATACGAAACACTTGCTGTTGCGGCGTGTGAAGGTGCCGCAGGGTGTCACGTAAGGCAGCAGTGTCGCTTTGGCAGTCCGCATGTCCGGAGCGTTGCGTACCTGAGCGGTCAGGAGTTTGAGATTCTCGTTGCAGGTAATCATTTGGAAGACCTGCTCCACGGAGACTTCGCAGAAGGGGAGGAGCGTGGGAGGAGTAACCATTCGTCCCTGTTCGTTCCTGACAGGAGCGATAGGTGGCATGAAATATGACATTCTGTACTGGTTTGGCATAATCTTTGTTGTTTACGGGTCAAAAACTTTTCTTCTTTCAAAACGTGCTTGATTTTCAAAACACGACGTGAAACTACGAAAAACAAAAAAATAGACGGTTCTGATATGTCAGAACCAATGTGAAAATAAATAACATACTAAGGTGTATTTTTAACAACTAATAGATATTGAACATGAAAAAGAACTTCAAACACGTCCTTCTAGGTACTTTTATCGATGAATCGCTTAAATGCGCAAACTTGACAATGACTCACTTATGCAAAGAAACCGGTATGGGAAAAGCCAGCTATGAGAATATAAAAAAGGGGAGGATATGAAACTGCACTACTACGAATCCATTCTGAACTTCTACTGTGACAGTCTGACGGAAGAGGAGCTGCTGGAGAAGATACGCGAATGGACACTGCGGTATCTCTGGTATAGAAAGAAGCGCGAGGAGGAGGGCGGAAACGAGAATGAATAGGGATAAATGAACGGGGGCGGGTGATTTTGTGATAAATAGCTTTATTTCTTTGGCTTTGAACGTAAGAGTTGTTATCTTTGTTCTCCAGAATTTATAGTACAAAATGAAAATACAGGAAGAATGGTTGGAAAGTGAGTCCGGATTGGATATGGAACAAAACAATTCGTCGACTATTTATCCCAATGCAGAAGTGCGGGTGGAGAAGGCTCAGTTTAGTATTTTGCACTTAAGGCGTTTATGTGTAGAGAGGAAAGAAATAATAATTTCTCCGGATTTTCAAAGAAATGATGTATGGAAAGGTCGGCAGGCCTCTGAACTGATAGAATCAATATTGATGGGGATACCCATTCCTATCATGTATTTATTTGAGGCAAAAGATGGGAAGAAACAGGTTGTTGACGGACGGCAGCGTATCAATACAATATTAAGTTTTTTAAAGGGAGGATTTAAATTAAAGGATTTGAAAATACTGCATGCTTTGAATGGTTGTGCATTTACTGATCTGGATTTAAAATTGCAAGGGATATTTGAAGATTACCAACTGTTTTTCTATATCATTCAGCCTCCGACTCCGGAACGCGTGAAATATGATATTTTTGATAGAGTAAATCGTGGCGGAACCCGATTGAATAATCAAGAAATGCGTAATGCCTTATATCGGGGCAATGCAACTACACTTATTGATGATATTTGTGAGTCGGATGAATTTAAGGATGCAACGGGAGGAGGTGTCAGCCCTACTCGGATGAGGGACCGGTATATCGTGTTACGGGCAATAGCTTTTTACCTGTTAATGACAGAGCAGTTGCAAACAGCCGATCTGGGCAAACCCATAGAATATCGAAGCGACATAGATGATTTTTTGGCTAAAGTGATGATATTTGTCAATCAACTCATGACACAAGAGGAAGTGGAAAAGTTGAAAGAGAAATTTTTAAGCGCTTTAAGGAACATTTATTTATTGTTAGGGGAAGATGCTTTCCGTTTTTCAGGTATAGGAAAACGCCGTCCGATTAATATGCCTTTGTTTGAGTGTCTGACCTACTTATTCTTGTTTGACTGGAATCAAGAAAACAAAAAGGAGATACGGTTAGCTATCGAGGAGTTGAAGGAATCATTGGACGAAAGTGGTTATTTTCAGGGAAATGTTGATTCTGTAACTAGTCTGGGCTATAGATATTCACGTATAAATCAATTTTTAAAAGAACTAATATAATGATACAGGAACTGACAATAAGCGGTCTGAAAAATATTAAGTACGAAAAGATGGCATTGAAGCCATTAACTTTATTGACTGGTTTGAATTCGACTGGAAAGTCTAGTGTGCTGCAGGCTATCTTATTGGTGAACAAGGCGACAACTAAGAGCGGACAGCTCTTTCTAAGCCATTTACTTTCTTCTTTTTCTACTCTTAGAAATATATATGAGAATGCAAAAGAGATTGAAATCCGATTGAATATAGATGGTGTGGTGGTGGAATATAAACTATCGGAAAAGGAAGAAGGAGAAAATGTAGAGGGATGTGCCGGGCTGGAAATAGAAAAAAATCTATTTTATCTGTCTGCTAACCGTGTCGGTGCGGAAAATTCGGTAGCTCTTTCTCCGGTGATTACGTGTGGTGTCGATGGAAATTATTTGCTGGGGACTTTTGAGAGAGAAAAATCCAAATCTCTAACCAGTGCCTTGATAAAAGATGAGAATTCGTTTACCTTGGCTGCTCAACTTAATTATTGGCAAAGTTATATCTTGGGATTGAAACTGGAGTTGAAAACGGAAAAGAGAAACGAACAAACGGTAGAGGTGAAATACAATAGTGACAATATTCCGGGAATCTTACCTACACAATTGGGGGCAGGGGTAAGCTATTTGGCGAAAGTGCTTATTTTGTGCTTGCGCTCTAACCCGGGAGATGTAGTCATGATTGAGAATCCGGAGATACATCTTCATCCGGCTGCCCAATCCCGTTTGGGGGATTTCTTTGCTTTTATTGCCAATGCCGGCATTCAGTTGATTATAGAGACTCACTGCGATCATTTGATTAATAAGTTGCAATACCTGGTATTTAAAAAGGCATTTGATGCGGAACAGGCTATTATATATTATAAGAAAGGGATTATAGACCCGTTCGAAAGGATTCAGTTGAATAAGGAAGGGCGTTTTCAAACAGAGTTCCCGAGTGGCTTTTTTGACGCTACATTGGCTGAACTTTTAGAAATGGAATAATATGGGAAATTATAGTTTTGTATTAAGTGATGAGTTGCAGAAAGAATATTGTAACTTTAAGGAAGGGCAAGGGTGCGATAGAAATTTGATTGAGAACCTTCTACATTATTATAAACCTTCCATTTTAACAAATACCAGTCAATTAAGGAGAATTGGAAAGAAGATTAGCCCGCAATTAGAGACTACACTCAGAAGAAGTGGTTTTACAACGCAAACGTTAGAGGATTTAGCCCAGAAAACAGTATATAAGATTATTTTGTGTACTGATAAGGATCATTATCCTTATGTGAACATAAATGGAGATAAAATTGAAAATAATCTGACTGCTTGTTTTTTTAAGCGTGAAAGCCGGCAAAAAGCGATAGAGCACATCTCTGCGTTGTGCAGGAAAGCCGGAACTATCTGTATATATGATAAATATTCTTTTCAGAGTACTGAAAATATAGAACTCCTGAAACTTCTTTTTCCAATGAAGGAACTGTCTATTGTCTATGATTCTCAGTATCTGAATGTAGATATGCTGAGAACGCATTGTGAAAAATGGACGTTTATAGACCGTACATTGCCGGAATACCACGACCGTTATCTGGTATTGGATGATAAATTGGAAATAATATTGACCAGTGGATTTGATTATTTGGTAAAAACAGAAAAGGAATTTACCTATATTGTCCGTCCTGTTTCGACACAGCGTTTTTAGTTAACCCCATATCTTTCCCCGTGTGCGATAACGAAAACACAAAAAATAATGTTTGATTATACATAAAAAATACGGGGAATGCTTCGTAGTTCACAAATAATGATTAAATTTGCCGCGATTTGTAATGTTGAGTTTGCAAAATGACGAATAATACTATAAAGCATCTGGGTATTGTGGAAAACATACAGGGTTCTCATCTGTCGGTGAGGATCGTTCAGACATCGGCTTGCGCGGCTTGCAGCGTGAAGGGACACTGTTCCTCGGCAGACAGCAAGGACAAAATCATAGATATAATTGATACTGCTGCGGCTTCCTACCAGGTGGGGGAAAACGTAATGGTGGTCGGCGAAACGTCGATGGGAATGCAGGCGGTGGCCTTGGCATTCATTATCCCTTTCGTTCTTTTAATTTTTACATTGTTCCTTTTTATGGCACTGATAGAGAATGAACTGTATGTGGCACTTCTTTCTCTGGCTGTCCTTGTGCCTTATTACTACATTTTGTGGCTCAATAAAACGCGACTGAAACAAAAATTTTCATTTACTATAAAACCAATAAATAACTAAGAACATTATGAATTTGATTCTGATTGCAGTGATTTCATTGGGAGCGATAGCGCTCGTGCTGGCCGCTATTCTTTATGTGGCTTCCAAGAAATTTGCCGTGTATGAAGATCCGCGGATTGCCCAGGTAGGGGAAGTGTTGCCCCAGGCAAATTGTGGTGGATGTGGCTATCCGGGTTGTAGCGGTTTTGCCGACGCTTGCGTCAAAGCCGGCTCGCTGGATGGAAAATTCTGCCCCGTAGGCGGACAACCTGTCATGGCTAAAATTGCTGATATCCTCGGACTGGCAGCCGGAGAGGCTGAACCGATGGTAGCAGTGGTGAGATGTAACGGAACGTGTGCCAACCGTCCGCGTATTAATCAATACGACGGTGCTAAGAGTTGTGCTATTGCCGCTTCGCTGTATGGCGGAGAGACGGGTTGTAGCTACGGCTGTCTGGGTTGTGGCGACTGTGTGGCTGCCTGCCAGTTTGACGCTATCCACATGAACCCGGAAACGGGACTTCCGGAAGTCGACGAGGCGAAATGTACCGCTTGCGGCGCCTGTGTGAAGGCTTGCCCGAAGGCGATCATTGAAATCCGTCCGCAAGGCAAGAAGTCGCGCCGCGTGTATGTCTCTTGTGTGAATAAAGACAAGGGCGCTGTGGCACGCAAGGCTTGCACGGTGAGCTGTATCGGTTGCGGAAAGTGCGTGAAGACGTGTCCGTTCGAAGCTATCACGCTGGAGAACAACTTGGCTTACATCGATCCTGACAAGTGTAAATCTTGCCGGAAGTGCGTGGAAGTATGTCCGCAGAATACCATTATCGAGTTGAACTTCCCGCCGCGCAAACCGAAGGAAGAAGCTCCGGCTGCTCCGAAAGAAACGGTTACTCCAAAAGAAACGGCTGAGGCTCCGAAAGTAACAGAATAATAACAGAATAAAATACAGAATTGTATGTTAAAGACATTTTCAATTGGTGGAGTTCATCCACACGAAAATAAATTGTCGGCACATCAACCTATCATTACGGCGGAAGTTCCTGCGAAAGCGGTTATTCTGCTGGGCCAGCATATTGGCGCACCTGCCAAACCGGTTGTTGCGAAAGGGGATGTGGTAAAGGTAGGCACACGGATTGCCGAACCTGCCGGCTTTGTTTCGGCAGCAATTCATTCTTCGGTCAGTGGTAAAGTGGCGAAGATTGATACGATAGTCGATGCCAGCGGTTATGCGAAACCTGCTATTTTCATTGATGTGGAAGGTGACGAATGGGAAGAAACAATCGACCGCAGCAAGACACTGGTGAAAGAATGCGATCTTTCGGCGGAAGAAATTGTGAAGAAGATTGCCGATGCCGGTATCGTAGGTTTGGGCGGTGCTTGTTTCCCTACACAGGTGAAACTGTGTCCTCCTCCTTCTTTCAAGGCGGAATGCGTGATTATCAATGCGGTGGAATGTGAACCGTATCTGACTGCCGATCATCAGCTGATGCTGGAGCACGCGGAAGAAATCATGGTAGGCGTGTCTATCCTGATGAAAGCCGTGAAAGTGAATAAAGCGTTTATCGGAATCGAGAACAATAAGCCGGACGCAATTCAGTTGATGACGAAGGTAGCTTCCAGTTATGCGGGTATCGAAGTGGTGCCTTTGAAGGTGAAATATCCGCAGGGAGGTGAAAAGCAGCTGATTGACGCGATCACCAAACGTCAGGTGGCAAGCGGTGCGCTGCCTATCTCTACGGGGGCTGTCGTGCAGAATGTAGGTACGGCTTTCGCTGTTTATGAAGCGGTGCAGAAGAACAAGCCGTTGTTTGAGCGCGTGATTACGGTGACCGGAAAGTCGGTGGCCCGTCCGTCCAACTTCCTCGCCCGTATCGGTACGCCGATGAAGCAGTTGATCGACGCTTGCGGCGGTCTGCCGGAAGACACGGGAAAGGTGATCGGCGGTGGTCCGATGATGGGTAAGGCGTTGGTGAACATCGACGTTCCTACTGCGAAGGGCAGTTCCGGCATCCTGATTATGAACCGGAAGGAAGCCAAGCGCGGGGAAGCACAAACCTGTATCCGTTGCGCGAAGTGCGTGAGCGCCTGTCCTATGGGACTGGAACCGTACTTGCTCGGAGCGTTGTCCGAAAACGGGGATTTTGAAACAATGGAAAAAGAAAGAATCATGGATTGTATCGAGTGCGGTTCCTGTCAGTTCACTTGTCCTGCCAACCGTCCGTTACTTGACTACTGCCGTCTGGGTAAAGGCAAGGTAGGCGCTATGATTCGTGCACGTCAAGCTAAAAAATAACGAATATGGAAAATAAATTAATCGTATCACTATCACCCCACGTTCATGGCGGAGACAGCGTACAGAAAAATATGTACGGCGTGCTGATTGCACTGATTCCGGCTTTTCTGGTGTCTCTCTACTTCTTCGGACTGGGTGCCCTGATTGTCACGGCTACTTCCGTGGCCGCTTGTTTGTTCTTCGAATGGGCAATCGGGAAATATTTACTGAAGAAACCTACCACGACAATCTGTGACGGCTCTGCTATCATCACAGGTGTGTTGCTGGCATTCAACTTACCTTCCAACCTGCCTGTATGGATCATCATTCTCGGCGCACTGTTTGCTATCGGTGTGGGAAAGATGTCTTTCGGCGGATTGGGCTGCAACCCTTTCAACCCGGCATTGGCAGGACGTGTGTTCCTGTTGCTTTCTTTCCCGGTGCAGATGACCAGTTGGCCGGTAGTTGGTCAGTTGACCGCCTACACGGACGCTACGACGGGAGCTACTCCGCTGGCATTGATGAAGCAGGCGATCTACGGCAATACGGACGCTTTAAGCCAGATTCCGGATGCGTTGAGCCTGTTGATCGGACAAAACGGCGGATGTCTCGGTGAAGTGAGCGCGCTGGCTTTGCTGATCGGTTTGGCGTATATGCTGTGGAAGAAAATTATCACATGGCATATTCCGGTATCTATCCTGGTTACCGTATTCGTGTTCGCAGGCATCATGCATCTGGCGGATCCTGAAAAATACGTGTCTCCGGTGCTCCAACTGCTTTCCGGTGGTCTGATGCTGGGTGCTGTCTTTATGGCAACCGACTATGTGACATCTCCGATGAGCAAGAAAGGTATGCTGATTTATGGCGTTTGCATCGGTCTGCTGACAGTGGTGATCCGTCTGTTCGGCGCCTATCCCGAAGGTATGTCGTTCGCCATTCTGATAATGAATGCATTTACTCCGCTGATTAATACCTATTGTAAACCTAAACGCTTTGGGGAGGTAGCGAAGAAGAAATGAAAAAGTTACAATCATCTTTGAAAAATATGTTGCTGGTGCTGACGGGAGTGACTGCTGTCTCCGTCGCGTTGCTGGCTTATGTGAACGAACTGACGAAGGGGCCTATCGCCGAGGCGAACGCCAAGACGCTGAACGAGGCCCTGAAAAAAGTTCTTCCTGAATTTACGAACAACCCGGTGGCGGAAAGCGATACGATCTTCAGCGAGAAAGACGGCAAGAAGAATGTCGATTTCATTGTCTATCCGGCTAAGAACGGTGATAATATGGTAGGCACGGCTGTTGAAGCCAAGTCCATGGGATTCGGCGGCGAGCTGAAAGTGCTGGTTGGCTTTGACGCCGAAGGTAAAATCTACAACTACTCCCTGCTGGCTCATACGGAAACTCCGGGACTGGGTTCGAAGGCCGACAAATGGTTCGGTGCTTACGATCCTGCCAAAGGTGAACAGGCGGTGTCACACGAGGAAAGCACGAAGTCTATCCTGGGCATGAATCCGGGTGAAGCCGCACTGACGGTCAGCAAAGACGGCGGGCAGGTGGACGCCATTACCGCTTCTACGATTACCTCACGCGCTTTCCTGAATGCCGTGAATGCTGCTTATCAGGCTTACAAAGCCGGAGGGGGAGAAGTGAACGGAGCTACGGGTGCTTCTCAAAAGGCCGCCGGTGAAAATGCCGATGCTGCTACGGGTGCTACAACTAAAGTGGAACTTACTGATTCTATCAGTGCTAATTAAGAAAGGAGACAGATATGAATAACTTTAAAGTAATGATGAACGGGATTATCAAAGAGAATCCTACGTTTGTACTCCTGCTCGGTATGTGTCCTACGTTGGGTACTACTTCATCGGCTATCAACGGCATGGGTATGGGACTGGCCACCATGTTCGTGCTGATCTGCTCGAACGTGGTGATCTCACTGATTAAAAACCTGATTCCGGATATGGTGCGTATCCCTTCGTTTATTGTGGTGATTGCGTCTTTCGTGACGTTGCTCCAAATGGTGATGCAGGCATACGTGCCGGGACTGTACGCCACACTCGGCCTCTTCATCCCGTTGATCGTAGTGAACTGTATCGTGCTGGGGCGTGCCGAAGCTTTTGCCGCAAAGAACAATGCGCTGGCATCCATGTTCGACGGTATCGGTATGGGACTGGGCTTTACCATTGCCCTGACTTTGCTGGGTGCTGTCCGCGAATTTCTTGGAACAGGCAAGATCTTCGACCTGACTATCCTGCCGGAAGAATACGGAATGTTGGTGTTCGTACTGGCTCCGGGTGCTTTCATCGCCCTGGGATACCTCATCGCATTGATTAATAGTTTCAAGAAAGCTTAACTCTATTAAATAAGAAAAGAATATGGAATATATATTGATATTTATTTCGGCAATCTTTGTAAACAACATCGTGTTGTCGCAGTTCCTGGGCATCTGTCCGTTCCTGGGCGTTTCCAAGAAAGTGGAGACTGCAATGGGGATGAGCGCCGCGGTGGCTTTCGTGTTGACTATCGCTACCATTGTCACATTCCTCATTCAGAAGTTTGTGCTGGATGTGTTCGGACTGGGATACTTGCAGACGATTACTTTCATTCTGGTGATTGCCGGACTGGTGCAAATGGTGGAAATCATCCTGAAGAAAGTTTCCCCCGCCTTGTATCAGGCGTTGGGCGTGTTCCTGCCGTTGATTACAACCAACTGTTGTATCCTGGGTGTGGCTATCCTCGTGATACAGAAAGACTATGACCTGCTGACAGGAGTTGTGTATGCATTCTCCACCGCTATCGGTTTCGGTCTGGCACTGGTTCTCTTTGCCGGATTGCGCGAACAGATGAGCCTGGTGAAAGTTCCGAAAGGAATGCAGGGCACACCGATTGCATTGATTACCGCCGGCCTGCTCGCCATGGCATTCATGGGATTCTCCGGCGTGGTGTAAAGACTTACAGTTGATAATTTAATATAGGATTGGAAACCCTGCTGTATAACATATACAGAAATGGGTTTCCAATCCTTTTTTTAATACCTGACTGCCATTAATTCGTACTTTAATAGCCTTTTATTAAATAAAATGCCGGCAGATTATTGCATTTCCATTTTATTTCCTTAAATTTGTAGCTCAAACGACAAAAGCCGAAAAACTAACCATTTATTAAAGAATATGAAAGAAAGAATTTTAGTAACGGGCGGAACGGGATACATTGGTTCTCACACCGTAGTAGAACTACAGAACAGTGGATATGAAGTAATCATCATCGATAATTTATCTAACTCAAATGCCGACGTTGTTGACAATATAGAGAAAGTATCAGGTATTCGCCCTGCTTTTGAAAAACTGGATTGTTTGGATTTCGCAGGTCTGGATGCTATCTTTACCAAATATAAAGGAATTAAGGCGATCATTCACTTTGCAGCGAGCAAAGCGGTTGGAGAGTCAGTAGAGAAGCCGTTGCTTTATTATCGCAACAACCTGGTTTCACTGATCAACCTCCTCGAACTGATGCCGAAACATGGAGTGGAAGGAATCGTATTCTCTTCATCTTGTACCGTATACGGTCAGCCGGATGAATTGCCGGTAACGGAAAAGGCCCCGATCAAGAAAGCGGAATCTCCTTACGGAAATACAAAACAGATCAATGAAGAGATTATCCGTGATACGGTAGCTTCCGGTGCTCCGATCAATGCGATCATGCTGCGTTATTTCAACCCGATCGGTGCTCATCCTACTGCATTGCTGGGCGAACTTCCGAATGGCGTTCCTCAAAATCTGATTCCTTACCTGACTCAGACCGCAATCGGTATCCGTGAGAAACTGAGCGTGTTTGGCGATGATTATGATACTCCTGACGGTTCTTGTATCCGTGACTTTATCAATGTCGTTGACTTGGCTAAGGCACACGTGATCGCTATCCGCCGTATTCTGGAGAAGACACAGAAAGAAAAAGTCGAAGTGTTCAATATCGGCACGGGACGTGGAGTGTCTGTTCTGGAATTGATTAACGGTTTTGAAAAAGCTACCGGCGTTAAACTGAATTATCAGATTGTAGGACGTCGTGCAGGTGATATTGAAAAGGTTTGGGCTAACCCTGATTTTGCAAACCAGGAACTGGGTTGGAAGGCCGTGGAAACCTTGGAAGATACTTTACGTTCTGCATGGAACTGGCAATTGAAACTTCGTGAAAGAGGTATTCAATAAGATATATTTAATTATTTGTTGTAAAAACATGAAAATATAAACAAAATAGAAACAAATCGTGCATGCGATTTGTTTAATTGATGCAAGTCGACCTGAAGCTGTTTGTGAGTATGTGAATATACATGGATAGTACTTATACCTCCCCGGTATAGACAGGGAGATTGCATAGTAGTTTTGTCGTGTTTTATTTTGTGTTTGTGTTGTGACGGTACTACGACGTGAGTCGTGGTACCGTTTTTTTGTTTATTCGTTTGGAGTAGGTTCTATTTTATAAAATATTTATGCCATATTGATTTATAATCCATAACTGTTTAGGGCTCTTCTTCAGATTTGGTGGTAATTTAACCAG
>ULJA01012412.1_pt1 | contig 23125 bp, 35 predicted proteins | sample 1950791 | NCBI WGS metagenome assembly ULJA01 (sample SAMEA4835463, study PRJEB28245) | human gut metagenome | biome: gut microbiome; material: fecal sample | place: Denmark | collected 2008 | reverse complement strand
CAGCCGCAGGGGTTACGGTCGCTGTGGCGCTGTTCAAAGCCTCCCCGTTAATGGCGAGCGCAGCGGTGATAGCTCCGACTGTTCCGCCTGTAGGAATGGCGATATTCGCGCCAAAGGATACACGGAACTTCGCCTTGCACTGCTGCGTCAGACCACGCAGCGTAACAAGTCCGCTTCCGTCACGGTGGACGATACACGGTTTGCCACAAGCCGACGTGGAAATTAGAGGGACGTTCTGCCCAGCGGCAACAGTTTGAATTCCGGATGATGTAAATTCAGCCATAAAATCATTCCTTTCTGCCTCGAATTAGAGGCAATTAAAATAGCGGCGGGACGATTGCCCCGCCGCGTTGATCGAGTATCGGCAAGGAACCGATCATTTTCGTGACCTCACGAAAAAGCTCTACGTTATGGAGTTAAGCGCAGTTGCCGCAGCCGTAGTTATAGCCGCTATTGCAGCCTGCAAACTGGTACGGAGCCGGCACCGCGAACGACGGGACCGGACGCGGGTTATAATACGCCAACTGCCCGCTCACATAGGACTTTAGCGTATCGTTCTGCGCAGCCTGAGAAGCCGCCAGCTGCGCCGCAAAGAGCTGCTGGTTCTGCTCGGCAATCTTCGCGTCCTTTGCAGCCAGTTCCTGCGCCGTCAATCTCTGGTCGATGCTGCGGAAGCCGCAGTTCATCGCGTCGATGATGTCGCGAGTGCTGTTCTGCATCTGGTTGCGAGTGTCACAAGCCTGCGTCGCGAGGTTATAATTGATACCCTGAATCGCCTCTCTGGTCTCGCAGCAGCAGTTTGCAGCCTGCATCGCCATGTTGTTCAGCTGCTGCATAAGCGCGGCCTGCTGATTGCAGCGGGAAAGCTCCGCCTGAGAGAAGCCGGAAGTCACAGCCTGCGTTACACCGGCAAAGCCGTTAAGCATCCCCGTGTTCATCGCATAGAAGCCGTCGCAGACACCATTGTTCACGCTGTCAATCTTTCTTTCGATGTTCGAGAAGTCAGAGGCCAGAACATAGCCGTCAACAACGCCGCCGCTGTTGTTGCCGCCGCCAAAGCCGAAGCCGTTACCCCAGCCGCCGAACGCGGCAAAGATGAGGAACAGTACGATCCACCATGCGCCGTCACCGCCCCAGCCAAAGCCGTTGCCGTTGCTGGAATTTACGGGTGCAACAGGCATAGTGGCCTGAACGCCGCCGTCAGAAAGAGACATATCAATCTCTCCTTTCATAAAAATTTTATTATACAAATCTGCGCAGATGTTGTATCTAGAAAATATGTGTGCTATAATTAAAACAAACAAATCCACCAAGCGAAAGAGAGGCGATTATATGTGGATGCCAGTAGCCGGATATGAGGGGCTTTACGAGGTAAGCGATTTCGGAGAAGTAAAAAGCCTAAACTATAATCACACCGGCAAAGAAAAGGTTTTAGCAAAAAAACACCATCAGTCAGGATATGATACCGTCACGCTCTGCAAGAACGCAGAAAACAAAAACAAATCTATACATATTCTTGTTGCACAAGCGTTTGTAGATAACCCACAAGGAAAGCCGCAAGTAAACCACAAAGATGGGAACAAGCGTAACAATCGCGCCGAAAATCTTGAATGGGTAACTGCATCGGAAAACATCAAGCATAGTTTTTACGCTCTCGGAAAACAATCGGTAAATAAAGGTAGGCTCGGAAAGTCGCACTATGCAGCAAAACCAATATACCAATATTCTCTTGACGGGAAATTTGTTAAGGCGTGGGATTGCGTTTCAGACGCTGCGCGCGAGATTGGGTGTAATCCTTGCCAGATACTAAATAACGCAAAGGGGAGAAACAGAACTTGTCACGGCTATATGTGGAGATACGAAAAGTCCGACAGCATAGACACCGAGCCTGCAATCAGTCGGAAAACCCACAAAAAAGCAGGCTTATAGCAATCCGCTACCCCAATAGCTGCTGAAACTGTCCAGCCATCTGCTGGAGCTGGTTCAACTGCTGCTGCGAGATTTTCCCAGACTGTACCAGCTTTTCAACCTCCGCTTTCGGGTCGCCCTTAAAACTTTGCTGGAATTGCCGGAATTGCTGTATCATGTTCTGGAACTGCCCCATTGGACCGGGTATCTGTCCGCCTCCGAGCGCGTTAAACAGAGGATTCATTGTCTGCCTCCTTCACCTTTCTAACGGGCTTGACGCTCAGAGCTGCCACCTTTGCCGCCAGTTCGTCAAAGTCCTTGCGGGTCACGTATTCCACTGTAGGCACTGTTTGCGGCGCTGTTGGGCTCACTGGGGCTGTAGAGCGCTCTACGAGGTCATACGTTGTCATTGCTGGTTTACCGCTTGCGTCGGCTTTCTTCACATACACAACCGGCGCATTCATGTCCCAGAGCGTGACGGCGTTATTCGGCGCGACGATAAATTCGTTTGCCGCCTTTTCGTTCGGAACCCAGATGATAGACTGTCCACCGCTCGGTTGCTGTGGCTGAGGTTGTGGAGTCGGATACTGCATCGACGGCGCAGGCTGATACTGTGGACGCATCATTGGTTCCTGCATCATGGGCGGTTGATTGTAAATCGGCTGCTGATACACATAAGGCTGTTGTCCAAACATCATTTATCCTCCTTTTCCCAGTAGAACAGCGGGATTTCGTTCCCGGAATCCCAGCTATCAAAATACTTTCCGTCCTCTACGCACACGACGTGGCTTGATAGAGCTAGTACATACACACCGCGCGGATGGTCTCTCGCGAATTCCTCGACCGTATAGCAGTCCGGGCATGTGTTCGGCACAACATTCCGGGTAAATCCATGCTGCCGGAGGTACGCGCCCCAGACACTGTTTGCCGACGGCATGTCCCCCATTTTCAAACCCTGTAGGCAAAGCCCAACATATGTTTCATCCCAGCTCTTTCCCGTCGCCTTCGCAATCGCCCGAACGGTACAGTCTCCGACTTGTTTTCCTTCCGGGTTTGGATTGAAATAAGAAAAGCCCATACCGAACACTCCTTTGATGTGTCCAGTATGGGCTTTTTCGTATTTTCGTGTGCCTCAGTTGTGCCTCAATTTTGCTTATCTCGTCATCTCTTTAAAATATGCTATGCTCCAAACGCCTTGCTGCTCGAGTGTGAGGCATTTGTCAAAGTTGGCCGTAAACGTATCGATGTCGATTTTGCCGTACTGCTCGGCGATTGCGCGGTCGATATCGTCCGTTGCCTTGCCCATCGCGTGGAGCTTGCGGACCATAATGGTCGCCCACTTGATTGGGAATCTCTGCGCGTTGTCGATGTCGCTCTGGCTCCTTGTATTTGTGGCCTTGCGGCAGATCGCAAAGATCACGGCGAGCGCCTGAATCTGCTCGGTTGTCATAGTCGTCACCTCCTTGTTTATATACTCACCAATCCAGCCCCGCAGGAGCTCATTGGGTGTTGTTCCGTCCTCTTTTGCTGCCGCCTTAAATTCTTCAGCAACCTCACGCCGCACTCTGGCGGCGACGTTTGTCATGTTTTCGGCCTGCCACTTTGCAGTGGCGCGGCGCTGCGAATCGCTCTGCATAGTTCCACCTCCAATCAGCAAGGCATGGGGTCGTCGAGGTCCGCCGCGCGGCGCAAGGCTGCTTTTACAGCCTCAAGATCGAAACTCTCAACGGGCTCCGAATTCGCAACCATCATCTCTGCCATGATATCGCCGGTTTCAGCCATGTAAACATGCGCGTTCACGGCATTCGCGAAGCGGGTCAGCAGATCGGCTCCGTCTTTATACGGTGCCATTTTCTTTTCGCGGTCTGCTCTGATCGCCGCGAATTCAGTTTCCGTGATAAGCCCTTCGCACATAAACTTGTGCGCCGTTTCCACCTCCGCATAAATTCTACTTTCGATGGTGCTGAGTTTATTTGACGCGTAGTAAAGTTTCTTTGTATTGATGCTCTTGATTTCCATTGTTTGTTCCCTCCCGGCTTTCGCCTTGCTTTATCTTATGGCCTTATTGTATAGTATTAAACACTATATGTCAAGTACTTTTTTGCAAAAATACAAAAAATAAGCGCCGATTTCTCGGCGCTTATCTCAGTTATACAGTTTGCTGGATGTCCGCTGCATCTCCCGCACGATACCAGGCAGGCGGCGCTGCACCGTGGCACGGCCAAGATACAGCTCTGTGGCAACGTCTACCTGTGGTAACTTATCCACAAAATACAGTTGCGCGATTCTCGCGTTCTCCCTGCCGAGATTTGCCTGATAGATGACGGTTTCCATGTCTTTCCTCGTCAAACAGCTAAGCTCCGGCGGGAGTTTTGCCCGCGCCTGCGGTGCCATAATAACACCACCTTACTTCATCGCAGCTGCGAGTTTTTTGAGAAGATCGTCGCCGTATTTATACGCGGCGAGGTAATCGATCGTGCTGTCTGTAAGACCAGCCTTCTGCTTGATGGTCTTCTTTGCTTCCTCGACGGCCTCGTCGACCTTCACGGTGTCGTACTCGACCCACGGGAGCTTGCCGTGCTTCTGCCACTTACGGGCGTGGTAGCCTGCTTTCGTGCCGATGTTCTGGACGGCGGTAATCTGTGCGCCGTTGTCCCAGATCGGGGTGCATTCGACCGCCAGACCGTCGCCGATGTACATTCCCCAGTGACCGGGCATCCAGAGGCCTTCGCCGGGAATCAGCTTGTCCCAGCCGATGCCGGACACGGCGTAGCACTTGGCAATCATGCCGTCGGCAGAAACGTCCGGGACGCTGTTCGAGGCGTATCTTGCTCCGCCGTAGTAGGCGTTTTTGTTTCCGTCCCAGCCCCAGAGAATGCCCTTTGTCAGGTTTACGCAGTCAAAGCCATAGACAACTTTCCCGATGAGGCTGCGCAAATATGTGACCCTGCCGCCGGTGTACCAGTCCGGGTACTGGGCGGATTTTTCGTCAATGATCGTCTCGCCTACAGGGGAGCCGAAGCAGCCCCACATGTAGACGGTCTTGTAATTCTTCGCAACGTCAATGTGCCTGCGCACAAGCTCGGATGCTTTCATCATTTCTGTTCGCCCTCCTGCGGCGTACCCGCACTGTCCAGCACGTCCTGCGTCTTCTGGGACTGGGTCCCGAAATAAAACGCGATAATGACGGCGTAGATCGTCATAAAGTCCTGCGAGATCTTACCGGCTACAGACATGTACGCAAACACGCCCGTCAGGACCAGCGTAACCAGAGACTTGACGCTGAGCAAATTGCCCAGCCGCTTTTTAATGTTATCCATATGTACCCCTTTCATTCTACCGGTTCATTTTTCTTTGCGAATACTCGTTTAAATGCCAGCAGGCCCAGCTCTGTTACTGCCGCGCCCCCGGCGTAGCCGAGCACGTCGGACAGGTCGACCGACGTACCAAGCTCCGGGTTGCTTCCGACTGCGATAAGGACAGCGATGGTTTTAAGCGCGCACGCCCAGATCAGCACCATCGTCAGGAGTCTGAGCAGATAGATGACGATGGTGCGCGCCATCTCGCCTTTGCTCCACTTGCCTTTTACCCGCATATCCGCCTCCCGTTTTATTGCGCGATGCTATGCTCGCACTGCGCCTCCAGCTGATGCAAAAACTTTTTTACATCGCCGTTTCCGCCCAGCTTGACGTATTTCTGCCCGGCAATCAGGCGCTCTGCCATCGGCATCTCCTCGGACATGATCGTCAACCGCAGGATTGCAAGATACTGCTCGTCCTGATGCTCCTGCATTTTGCCGAGCTTTTTGTCGATCTCTGCAAGGTGCGTATCCTGCGTCGTGGTCTTCCCGCGCTTTTTCTGTATCGCGCTGACGACGGCATTGACGACCGCCGTCAGCGCGGACGAGCCGAGCACGGCGCAGACGAGGGTAACGATGATGGTCTTGGTGTCCATGTGTTCTCCTTTCTCGCCCTCGGGCGGCTGTTATCCTTCTACATCCCATGCCTGCGGATACTCCGCGAGACTATATGCTGTGTCCTGGTTAGCTTTGGTGAATTTGCCATCCTGCACTGCCCATTCACCCTTTTTGTAGATGTCATGTGCTCCGGTCGGATGAACAAAAATTCTTGCTGTTTCTCTGGATGTACCATGGTATGGTCTGTTGAACGTGAACCACGCAGAGCCACCCGGCGCAATATCTGGATATACATCATTGTCATAATTCTGAAAGCATTCCCATACATCCCCATCGACCGAGAAAAGGTCTCCAACGACGTGCTTGCCCGGTTTCCATTCATCGTAGAGCGCTGAGCACATGATAATTTCATCTGCCGTCTTTGGCTTCTCGCCTTTCATCAACATCCGCGTCATATTCGCCGTGGATGTCAAAAGGTCATAGTCAACAGGCATTACAACAACTGGTTGCGGGATTGGAGCGGCCACGTTTGTGAGAAGCCATGATCCGGCAATGATTTCCTGCCTAAGATAATCGCCTGGATCAAACGTGCACAGCTCAAAACCACTTTCGGAAAAGACCATAACAAGTCCTGTCAACGTTTCCAGTTTTGGGAGGGATTCTCCAACAAAGCGAACAGAACTGGATGTATTCAGCATTCTTACACGTTCATATGTTTGATCATTTGTTATGATATACATGTCGATCCCCTTTTTATTGTGTTACAATATAGCATTCGATCGCCGACGTACTATTGTCCGGTCGCTTGAATGTGATAGTTACATTGCCTTCGAGCGTAAAGCTATAGGAGCTAGTTCCGGTTTTAACCAGGTCGCCATTGAAGTAAATCTTACAGCCTGCGACACCCGTACTATCTGGTGCACCAACATGCGCTACAATAGTTATTCCTATTTCTGCAAATACTTCTATCGTTCTGCTGTACTTAGCCTCACCGACCATTACATATCCGTTGCCAAAATAGGAACCTATAATAGATACAGTCTTTATATTGGCAGGAAGAAGCATATCGTCGGTTAGTAAGAAGTCGGACGGTAAGATGAAAGCAGGTCGGATGCCGAGCGATTGGGATGCGGCGCCGTGGTAGTAGCGGCCGTTGTTGCTGACGTACCACACGTCGTAGTTGTCGTTGGTGAACGGGGAGCGGAGCCACCAATGGTTGGCCGAACCGTTGTAGTACGCAACGCGTTTCGGGTCTGCATTATTGGTGACGCACGAAGCAAAATAGCTCAGTGCCGCACCTTCACCAGAGTCGATATAGCTGTGCTCGTAGTGAACTTCAGGGGCGCTCAACAAGAAGATCTTGCAGGGCAAACCGTTTGCTCCCTGCTGCGTCGTTCCGCCCGAACCGCCGTTCTTGCGATACGGGAGCTTGACCTGCTTGATTGCGTCTTTGATATTGCTCTCAAACAGGTTCAGGAACGTGTTGTTCAGGTAGGTGTGGATGCCGCTGCTTTCGTACTTGTTTTTTCCGCTCTGCCAGACACGTTTCTCGTAGATGTCCTTCATCAACAGCCAAGTGCCGTTGCAGGACGCATCATAGATGTCCGACGGCAGGCCCTGATTGACTACCAGCCATTCCCACGCCTTTCCGTTCACGTTCAGTTTGATGGTTTGCCCGACTTCCAGTTCAGAAGCCAGCATTCCTCGCTGCGCTGTCCCGCGCCTTAAAAACATTCCCATACGTACCTCCTAGAAGCAGAAGCCGAAGGGCATGCCATGCGAGTTGCTGGCGTTGCCGTTGCTGGCGACACGACAGAAGCGGGCGATGGCGCTCGCATTAGGAGAACGCTCCCACCAGCCGTCCGCAGAGCCGTTCCGCTTCTTGACCTTGCTGTTGCCTGCCTTGTAGTAGTCATACTGCGTGCCTTCGCCTGCCGCCGAGTAGGTGGTCGAGCCGAAGATTTCAACCTCGCTGAGCAAAAACAGCTTGTCCGCCGTGGTGTTGATGGTGCTGCTCTTGCTGCCCTCCGAGGTCGGCTTGTTCACCTCCCGGATGCCGCTTTGCACCTCCGTCGGCATCAGCGCCAGAATGGCAGGCAGGTGTGTGCTTCGCATGGCGCAGTTTTCCCAGCCGCTGCTGTTGGTGTTGGAGCTATTCATGGCTTTCCTGTCCGCGTAGCAGTCGTGCAGCTGGAAGGTCAGCGGTGCCTTCCCGCCGGATGCGTAGGTGTCGTGGTTCTTGCCGATGATGTCGATCATGTACTCAGTGCCGCCAATCGTCATCGACTTTTGATCTCCAACCTTCCACGATGGCGGTACAATGCCTTTCTGACAAACGGAAATGATTTGTTCCCATGTATTGTCTGCGAAAGCAGCTTCATATGGATACCGGATACCTGTAAACCATCTTGGAGAACGTCCGCTCATCCGAAGACCACCACCTTCACGGGGATGTTCACCGTCGGCGCAGCGCCGATGCACTGCGCGGTCAGACTGTTCGCACCTGTCGTAAAGTTACTGACGCGGGAGAACCCCGTCAGAAGTGCGCTGTCTGCGTCCTTGTCCATCCCGGAAAGTGCAACGTCCCACTGCGGGTCAACATCGTAGGATGCCTTTAGCCCATCTATCGTGATCGTCTGCGCCTGGTAGCCGTGCGAATCCGCAGCCCAGCCCGAGGCGAGAAGCGTGCCGGTGTACTGTTTTATGTTCATAGGCTCATACACTCCTGTAATCAGCTCGCCCGCCGCGTTGTGCGCCGTCGCGCCCTTGAGAAGTGTCTCCGGCGTTACGGTGTCGGCGGTCAGGTCAAGCTTGATTTCGCCGTTCAGGGCGACTTTGTTGACTGCCATCTCAGCCTCCGATCTGGAGCGTCTGCCCTCCTGCGGCGTTGTCGGTGTAGGTGACGGGAATCGCCGCGACAGTCACCTGCGACAGATAGTCATACGTCTCATCCGGCGTCACGACCTGCTCGGCAAAGCTCGGCGTGACGTTCTTGTTCGCCTGTGCCTTGACCGCCTCGCCGCCGTAGCTGCCCACCACGCCGAGAATGGTAATGCCGGACTTGATATTGCCGGGAATGATTTTTGCTTTTTCTGTCGCCTTGATGCGCGCTTTGCCGGAGCCGTCGTGGAAGCCCATTGCAATTGTCGGCTCGTCTTCCGCATCGGCAATCTCGAGCGTCTTTGCGCCGTTGTCCGGCATGGTGCCGGTCAGCTTCGAGCCGCGCGCGTAGAATGTCTTGCCCTTCAGAACCTCCGCAACCGCAGCGTCCGCGTCCTGCGAGTTTACGTCAAATTCGTTCGTGCCGGTGATCGGCGCGCCGGACTTGTCGTGCGCGGTGACGCCCTTTTTGAGATCACTCGCGACAATGGTGTCGCCCGACAGGTCGAGCTTTACCTCCGTTCCGACGATCAGTTTGTTTACATACTTGTTTGCCATATGCTCACTCCTAACTGTTCATATACTCGTCGCCCATGATGAGCGTCAGCCCACCGGCGGCGTTGGATACTTCGTACTGTGGAATCTTTGCAACGTTCACGTCGCGGGACAAAAGCCGGTTTCTGGTCGGCAAGACCACCGGCTCGTAAGTCTTCGGCGTTACGTCGTATACGCCCTCATAGGGCTTGCTATCTCCAGTGTAAACCACCTTCGCCGGGGCGATCTTCATCTTGATCTCCGGCTGGGAAAGCGTCATTTTAATCATATCCCGCCTCCTTCAAGAACTTTTTCGCGTCCGTCTGCACGATTTCAGCCGCCATCGGGTTTCCGTCGCCATCCGTTAAGGCAAGCTGTAGCCTTACGGTGCTTGCTTGCAGCCGCATTGCGTCTGCATACGGGATTTTTACCAGCAGGTGCGTTTCGTCGACTACTGTAGGTTCGTACTGGAAGAAGGAACATCCCTGCCTCACGTAAAACTCAAGCTTCGTCGCTTTCGTCAGGTCAGTTCCCTCTACTTCCACCGATAAAGCGTTCGCGATTTTCTGAAACACTTAATCACCCCCCGCTCTGCTGTGATTCAAATACATCCAGTTCGTTCTTTGCCTTGATGAACGTCGTCGTGTCGTCCGAAAGCGAGATGGTAGGCAAGAGGCGCGAATCATATGTGTAATCGTGATACGCCACACCGCCTTTGTAAGATGCCGTCGCCGTCATTCCCTGCAATGCCACTGCGGTAATCGCAGTAGTTGGTACAGTAGCTTGGTTGAACCCATCGTTTGGGCTGGACGTTGTCCAAACTTCTGTTTGCGTTGCAACCAGTAATGTTGATTCCGATGCAGATGCGTAACTTACGCAGGTAGTTGCCTGTTTGTTCTCTCCGGTAACAATAGAAGAACCCCAGTTTGTGAGATTTTCGGAAGAATAAACAGTCGACACTGGTCTATAAAATATTCCCGAACTGCTGTTGTACTGCGAATAGTAAGTCCCCAAAAAATAATACTTTCCAGATAGGAACACAACTTCTGACGCTGAATAACGTTTCATGACTACTGATTTGACAGGAGTTTTTATTTTCGTGAAGCTGGTTTCACTCCCATTTGCAACGTGCAGCTCTACATCACCGCTAAAAGAACTTCCAGTCTCCTGTCGGATTGCCGAAAGGAACCATTTTCCATTTGCGCTCGAGAACTTATATCCGAAAAATTTATTCCCGCTGATATCGTTAGTTTTCGTAATCATCGAATACTGCCAGCTACCAGAATCCAAAGGCGCATCCGAAAGAACCACATATGTTTTATCGGAATATTCGTCCGTGGAGCCTCCGTATCTTTCTATTGCAAATCCAAATTTCCCGTTACATTCAGCGATTCCGAAGAATCCGGTACCGTCTTTGCTATCTGATGGGAGTGTAACGCCCACCTGCGTCCAGCTTGTGTTCCCTTTTTCTCGAACCGCAATCTTGACGTTTATTCCGACACGGTATGCGCACACGCAATAATCGTCAGATACTGCGAGCGAGCACATTATGCCTTCGTATGTAGTTTCGCTTCCTGTAAACGTCGCCTCTTCGGAAAACGTTCCACCAACCGCGCTGGATTTCAAAATCTTGAAATTGCTACCAACCTGCGCACAAACAAACCACATCCCATCAAAATACACTGTATTTGAAACACTTTTTGCATTGTAAGATGCCGGAAACGCATTCGTATCCCACGTTACCGCACCGCCCGTATTTCTCAGCACAGAACACAACTGCGGGTAGTTCTCAAACGTCACTGTGCTCCCGTCGCACTTCAACCACGCATCCCCCAAACTCTGCGCGGGGCTCGTCCGGATGGTGCCGATGGGTACGATGCGGTCGACCATGTGCCGGAATGCGTCGTCGACAAGCGGGTTCGCATACGGCAATCTGAGAAAGCGCCCCGTGGAATCTTGGAGCATTGTGCGCGTATTAAATGGCGTGCCGGTATCGTCCGGGTCGTCTGCACGCGTCATGTCGTAAGTATCTGTCTGTCCGGCAACGGGCTTGAGCTTTACCCGCCCCGGGTGCTTACTTGTTCGGTCTTTCATGTTATCCCCCCATGTCTCCTGCGTATAGTTCCTCGTCCGCGTAAACCCAGCCGACCTCCCGACTCTCCAACACGTCATCTACGGCGATGATCGTCTTTTCAATGTTGTTCGCGCCCTCCCAGTCTAGTTCGTTGATTTTTGCCGGAGGGCGCGGGGCAGAATTGACAACTGCATCATATACGGCGTTCGCGGATTCGATATAAGCGTCCATAACGTCTTTGTCGAGCACTTCGTCAGAACCATAATTTTCCCGCACTTCTGCCGGAACGTCGATACAGTGCGTTCTCAGCCGGTCACGGATGGTGATAAGTGCCGTGCCGACGCGGTTCAGGTCAGACGCTTTGTAAGAGCCTTTCAAGCCAGCTTCAAAGTCTGCCTTTTCCTGCTCCGTGAAGTCGCTCCACAGCTTCTTGTAAAGCTTCTCAGCATAGGAAGCGTCAGCCTGCGTCCGGTCGGTGATTAAGGTTTTCATAATTCTCATGCAGAAGCCCCCGTTCCGACGATGTCGCACTCAGCCGCCGCGATGCCGCTCAGTTTGATGGTCATGCTCGTTATCGTCCCGGTAATGTGATCATCCCACGGAGTTGTGGTGTCTACATAGTCACCGGGAAGCTCCTTGTCCATGACGATCTGAACGCTGTGCGTCTGCCGCCGCATATAATAGTCAAAGACGTGCTGCGTTACCGCTGCAACATTCGTCGAGTTGACAAGCGTCGCGTCCTTGACCTCGATGACATTTGGCTTTGTGGATGCCGTAATGTTCGGGTTCTGTTTTACCGTGACCGCCGTCGTATGGAAATACTTTTTCCCGCCAACTTCAACCGTATCGCTTCCGCTTCCGGACGTGCTGTACGTGTGCGCGGTAACTCTTACCTCGGTCACGATGGCGGACTGGCTGACCTCTCCGCCGACGTAGAGACGGTTCATAGGAATCTCCGTCGGTGTTTCCTCAGACAGCCTCCATACCTTCACGTTTCCTGTTCCGCTGGTGTCCACAACAGCCCGAAGCGCAAACGCCACCTGCTGCAAAGCTTCCCTTCGCGTGCAATCAGGAATGTATCCTGTCAGCTTCTCTGTCTGTAGTTCCTCCGAAAGCTCCAAGACGAAATACCCGCCGAGGATGCTTTCTAAAACCGTTTTCGCGTTGGCTTTGGAATAAACAACAGCCGGGAATGGGTCTTCGTCCAAGATTCCCAAAGCGTCAATACAGGAAACGTTGTATACGTTTTTGCTTACGCGGGTAGATTCATCGATGTAAAAAGTGCCGATTTTCGTCTTTCCGTTGTACGCATAAACGGGCTGCTTCTCTTGGAAGATAAAATCAATATCTTCCATGCTGTCCAGCGTGAAATCCAGCGTGTTAATCGCCAGCTCGTCGGATATGATGTTCAATTCTTCGGTCGCCTCAACACTCCGAAGCTCCTGCCGCTCGAACTCTCGAACGATGCCGAAAAGAATCAAGGAGATTTTAATGGGTCGGTTCGGAAGATTCGTTTTGTTGAACTGAATCTTGATTTTGTTGTACAGCTCGACTGTTCTTTCGCAGAAGTAGTTTCCGGAGTTTGGAAAAAACTTCTGCGCGGCAAGCCCCGTGCTCCCGTTGTACCATGAGAGATCGAGGTCGCTGCAATAGTCCCCGGTTTGCCCATCGAACTTGAAGTAGATTCCGAGGGACGTAAACTGCCCGTCAAGGGATATCTCAATGGTAGGCGGTGTTTGGAACGTACAGTCTGCGCCGCTCCGAGGTGTCGACCAAAAGCCAACTGGCTCAGATTTTGGCTTTAGCTTTCTAGTCCCGTTCAGCACCCATTGATTCTGCTCCGTCGTTGCCACTGGCCCATCGAATGCCCCGAAGGGCAGCAGCGAGGTTTTTGAAATACCCATAGCCTCGCTTGCTGTCACACTCGCAGCCGCCGCAGAACCGACCGCAACGTCTTCATACACAACTTTTACACTCATAGCGGCGTCCTCTTCGGCTTCATCGCAACAAAATTAAATGTAAGGTTTCCCCATTCGTTCTTCTGCCCGTAAGCCGTCAAAAGTTCATCATCTCCGTTTGCCACATACGCATCGAAGGTCAATGTTCCTTGTGCATACGGAACGGTGAGGGAATGGCTGTCGACCGGAGCAGAGATTGCTTCATAGAACCTGTCGTATTCCGCCGGGTCAGTCCCAACCGGGTCGAGCTCTACGCTGTAGTTGTAAAACGTTCCGATGATGTCGCGCACCATCGCGCCGGTCATCACGCGCCCCGCATTATCGCCGTCCAAAACTGCGAAAGAGCGTTTCAGACTGGTTACATGCAGGTTCGGATACGCCGTTCCGTCGAGGGTCAAAACACTCGTCATGCTTTCACCCCCGCCAGCCTTACGCCTACACGCTGCGTTTCTTCGTTATTCGCCTTATAGACAGCCCGCGCAAACTCTCTGCCGTTGAGTTGCAAGATGATCGTCTGCGACCGTCCGCCGGATTCGTTCATCGCCTGTTTGAATGCCTGCACCATTGTCTCAAGCGGCGTTTCGATGTTCGTTCCGCTCTTCTGGTCGCCCAGCACCGCCATAAACTCCCGGTTCGGCGGGATGACCGCGCCTTCTGCCAGTCTCGGGAGCGCAACCTGACTGACAAGCGGAATGCTGATGCCGAAGGACTTGCCGCCGATGAGGGGAACCCAGTCCGGAATCTCAAAGTGAATGGTATTCAAAGCGGAAATCAGAAGGTTGATACCGTTGATAATGAAGTTAATTGCCGCCTCAATGATGGCAACAATGTTGTTCCAGATCCCCTTGAAGATCTCGGTGACACCCTGCCATGCTTTCGTCCAGTCTCCGGTAAATACACCAACAATGAAGTCAATGACACCCTTCAAGATGTCCTTGATGTTTTTGCATACATCTGAGACAAATTTCCCATATGTTTGAAATATTGATGCAAGCAGTGGGCTCTTGGATTGCAGCCATGTGATAAACATGTTCCACGCATCCTTGATGGAGTTTACAATCGCGTTCCACGTCTGCTTCATTCCTTCCCAGATCTGCTTAATGCCTTCTACGGCAAGCTTCATGTCTCCGGTGAATACACCCTTGAAGAACTTCCCGAAACCGTCTATAATATTCTTTAAGCCTTGAATCAGTTCTTCCCCATGTCCGGTGAAGGACACAAGCGCAACCAGCGCGGCGAGGAAACCTGCAATCAGAAGTGGAATCCAGCTGCCCGTCAGAAGTGAAATGCCGATACCAGCGGCAAGCAGCCCTGCGATGATCGTAAGCGTATTCACCAAATTAAATCCATTTTCGATAACGTCTTTGATACCGACAACCAGCATGGCAAGCCCGCCTACAACTAATGCAATTCCTGCCGCGATTGGCCCGAAAGCGATTGCAAGTCCAACTGCAAGCGCGGCAAGACCTGCCAGCATCCCGAGGAAGTTTTGCAAATCGATTCCGTTATTCCAAGCATCCAGCCAGAAGTACACAAGCGCAAACGCACCGGCAACAGCAAGGGCGATGCCCCAAATTTTGCTCAGGTCGTTCGTGAATAAACTCGCGATTTTCCACGCAAGAAGCCCGGCTGCAATCGCTCCTACCAAGCCGAGAATATCGTGGAGTTTGTCCTCTGCCATGTCGAGATTCGAGAAGTCCGGCGCGATCTCCGTTGATGCCGCTCCGCCAGCGCCACCACCTGCCGCAGAAGCGGAATTGTCGGTTAGCTGGTTGATCTCGTCAAAGCTTGCCATGCTCTTGCTTGCGTCCTCCGCTGCAGAGCCGACACCTTCCAGCGCCTTTTGCTCGTCGTTCAGCCCTTGCGCGGCTGATTTCTGCGAAGACCAGCTTTTCCCGGACAGCATACCAAAGAACTTCGCGATAGCTGTAACAACCTGTGTCAGAATGTTCACAAGCTTCACGAAAACAGGAATCACGACTTGAAGAATCGGCTGCGCGAGTGTCAGAAGCGCCGCCTTGAGACGTGCAACCGCCGCCCTCGCTTCCTCGTTCTGCATGATGGTCTTCCCAAGCCATGCACGCAGGCTTTGCAACGCTCGAGTAATCAGAGAGAACACAAGAACGCGCTTAAAAAGCCCGGAAACACGCTTGCTGAACGTATTCATGCTGTCGGAAACCTTTTTTGCAGCGGTCTCCATGCGCTCTGTCGCGCCGCTTGCGCTTGTGATTTGCTCCGTGAGTTCTCCGGCTTTTTGCTTCGCAGCGTCCAAATCAGAAGTCTGCGCGATCACTTTGTCCGTGATTTTTGCATACTTTCCGTCCAAACTCTCAACGATCTTGTCTTGCTCTTTTAGGATTGCTTCCTGCTCTTTGATTTGCGCCGCAACTTCCGTCTGCCGTCCGTATGCTGTGATATAAGCCTCCGGAGACGCAGCCACCTCACCGGACGTGATCTGTCGAAGCCGCTCGGATTCCGCCCGCAACGATTTCAGCGCATTTTCTGCCTGTTTTGCAGATTCTTTCGCTGCGTCAAGCTGAGATTTCAGCCCGCTTTGCTCTCCGGTGCTTTTCTTCAGCTCGGCTTCCATCTTGTCGATTTTCGCCGTCAGCTTATCAAGCTCCTTCTGCGCGTTTTTTGCGTCGACCTCCGCTTGAACAACGATTCTTCCATCTGCCATTTTCTCACCACCTTATTTTGAAATGCCCCATGCGGCGAGAACGTCTTTCTCTGCCTCTGTGTATGTAACTTTCAAATCGATTATATCCCTGTTCTTTCGGTAGAACTCCCGCTCCTGCTTGTCCAGAGGCTTCCCGTGTGCCTTTTTGTCTCGAATACGAACCACTTGAGCAAACAGGCAGTCTCCAATTTCCTGATAGAAAGACAGGAACGACCACCAGTGCAGATACTCAAGCGCCCTAACCTCGCATCCAGCGATTCTGTTCACGGGGGCAATAATCATGTCGAAGTCCTGCTCCCATGACATCAACACGGGTTCTCGCTTCTTTTCTTTGCGTTCTTCCCCACGGTCTATAAACCGGAAACACTGGTTCAAAGCTTCCTGATAGTCGCTGGATGGCATTTCCTCAAAGTCGGGATAGAAGATTCTCAACGATGCCTCCGCCTTGTCCTGCTCGTCCAGCTCGCTATCAACAAGGGCGGTGAGGATATCCAACACCGCCCGATAGTCAGACCGGATTTCGTATTCTGTTCCGTTTACGTTGACCGATGTCGGTAAAGACCAGATTACTTTTTCCATCTTTCCATATATTTCTTGATTCTCGGGTTCGTAGCCTTCTGTTCTCTCGCAAAGGTAGTGTCGATCTGGTCGATGATGCCGAGCATCAGATTGCTCCATACAGGCAAACCGTCAGCCAGTGCGAGGACGTTCATAGAGCCGAAAAGAGGCGTGCAAAGCGGAACCCCGAAAAGGCTGTCGATCGTATCGCGCATTTCGTTACTTTCCCGACGCGCAATCTCAAAGATTTCTTTTTTGTTCGCGTTCTTTTCCACTTCTGCCTGATATTTCCGCTGACGATCTTCCAATCCGTTGAACACGTCAAAAATTTTCTCTACAATTTCTGCGTCTGTCGGGTTGAACTCGAGCGTTACTTTGTCGTTGATGTTGATTTTTTCAACGCCAGTTGCAATCTTGATGTCCGTCATCTATCGTCCCTCCTTATGCCGCGTCCGGCGTAAACGTAATTTCTCCGTTGGAACCAACCGCCGCAGTGCCGGTGATTCTCTCGCCGCCCGGAGTTACCGTAAGCGGCATACCTACGAAGCCGCCGCCTTCGCCGCCGAGACCTGTCGCCTCGATTGCAGCGCCCTTGTATCTCTCTGCAAAAACAGCCGTTTTCTTCGTGCCTGCGTAATGATGCACGATAAGAATGTCCTGATTCGCCAGAGCCGCCGCGTTCTGTTCCTTAACGGCGAGGTTCCAGATATGCGTAAGCGCAACATCTCCGGCATCGAGTTCGCACGGTTCAAAGTCCTGCGTGATGATGGGCTTTTTCATCGTGGTTCTGGTCGTGCCGAGGATGTCCTTGTTGGAATCCTTCTGCCAGTCGTATTCCATGCTGGAATCCGTGACGCGCGTCCCAAGCGGCGACCACACGGCGGCGGAATCAGAGCCCGTATTCACAAAAAGAATCAAAAGTTCTCTGTCTACAGGCTGCCCAGCAACGGTGTTAAAGGTCATATCTGCCATAGTTAAATCACCTCATATTTCATCTTCATTAAGATTTGATGGTCTTCCCATCCGCCCTGGTACACGGCGAATACCGCCGCGCGGCTGACCGCTTCCATGCGACGGACACGAACGCCATCTCCAAGAGACGGATAATTCTGCATCGCCCAATCCCCGAAGCGGTTTAGTACCGCATCAGCTTTCAAGCGCTTGTCGTTACTTCCGCCCGGCTTGATACGGGCTATGATCTTGAACTGGTATTCTGCCTCATGCCCGCCGAGCAAGTACCTTCTTGTTATGTACGCGCCTTGAATCACGGACAGAGCCACGCTTGCGGAATCAGCGGCGAGAAACTCATAATTTATGGTTGCAGCCGGGAGATCGTCATCCGAAAACGAGTTAACCCAGACCATCATTTTTCTGGATATGTCCTGTTCTTCCTCTGAAGAAACAAGCTTTTTTTCTTTTTCAGAGCCCATTTTTCACCGCCTTATCTGCAACTCGAATCCATTTGTCAAGGTTCTCAGCCTTTGAAGCCTCGAACCAGTGTGATTGTGCCTGCGCGTGTCCGGATGTCGTGAACACAAGGTTTTTGTCTGTCAGAACCTTCGTCCCGCCCTTTGGCGCGTATGTGCTGCCAGTCTCCGGGTCAACCATGACTTTCCCGTAATACAGAAACCGTGCATACGGCCCCGGATAGATGATCGCATTACCAACCACCTGCGTTCTCTGGTCGAGAGAGCCGGTCAAAAACGGCACATACGGGCTTGTATCCTTCTCTGCCTGTACAGCAACAATGTGTTCTGCTTTTGTGCAAGCCCGTGCTATAGCCTCCTGAAGCTCGTCAAAGCCGTCGGTTTTTACACTGAATTTCAGCATCACGTGCCTCCGACCTGCCAGTGCCGCATGGAAGGACTGCCGAAGTCCTTCATGTCCACCTTTGTCACTTTGTACACATCGTCGTAAAGCATCTCAATCTGTTCTTCCGTCTTGTCCGGTTCGACTACTTCACCCTTCACAAAGAAGGTCGTGCCGCCGTTACCGTCCGTGGAGAGCGTCCAGATTCCGCTTTTATCAGTTGCACGCCAGAATTCTTGCGGCCCGACGTAGCGCTTCTCCGCGCCTGTCACGCCGTCTACGGCTGGCGAGGAAAACGGAATGTACAGGTTTACCGCATCTGCACCTTCAAGCCCGCTCGCGCGGACATTGGCAGCTTTCGACGCTTGGAGCATTACGCCGCGAATCACTGTGATATAGCTCTTCTGCGTGTCCTTGAAATCCTGGTCTTGCTCCTGTGTGACGTTGTAGATGGTTACAGTGTGGGGGGCGTACATGCAAAACACCTGCCTCTGTAGAGAAGCCCGGTATGGGCTAGATATTCGCGTGCTACGCTTGCAAGAGCTTTCTTCGCCTCCGAAGCCGCTTTTAATGCAGCTACGGAAGAATCACCGCCGCTGCGAAGCGTCCGGGAATAGCCGCCTACAGTCTCACTCTGCAATTCTCCTTCGTCAGATGCAAGCCCGGCGGACACATTTTTTCTGGCAAGCTCCTGTGCCGTGTCGATCAGCATATACTGGTCGACTAAGGCGCAGCAGCACATTTTCACAGCATCCAGCTCCGCAAAATCCTTTACTCGATTTTGCGTGTAGTAGTCAAGGAAGGAACTGGCGCGTGTCGCCAATCTGCAAAAGCTGTCAGCGTCTACCGTTCCCTTGTAGATATCGCAGTAGTACTCATAATCGGCGTATATCATTGCGCCAGCTCCTTTCTGTTACGAACCTACCGTCACAGTGGCCGTTCCGGTCTTCGTGCTGTCCTGCTTGGACTTTGCGGTAACGGTAATGCTCGCGGACGTCTCGTTGGAAGCGACCGTCAGGATACCGTTTTCCGAAATGGAAGACTTCGCGCCGCTCTGGCTCCACTCGACATCGCCGCTCACGATGCCTTCACCAGCAACAGAAGCCGCAAACGCCTTGCTCGCTCCCTTTTTCACGGTTGCAGTAGCAGGGGATACAGTCACCGTAGATACTGTGCCAGCCTTTCCATAAACAGAGAACGGGAACGGGTTGGCAATGTCAACGTTGTATGCGTTGACCGGGTTTGCGATTTCCCAGCCGAGACGCATGACCGCACGGAGAGCGACCATATCGTTCTGCATGAGGTTGTAGGTGATTGCCTTCGTGCTCGGGTCCTGAATGACACCCTCGGTGAAGATCTTAAAGGTCATGTCCTGACGGATGGCGTATACCAGCTGCGTCCAGTCACCGACAATCATCTGTGCCTGTGCCGGGTCAAATGCGCCGTTCATCGGGAAGTACATATCCATACCATCCAGGCCATAGCGCGTTGCACCCTGCATATCGGACTTGAAGATTGGCTGACCGGTCGTGTCCTTCAGTCCGCGCAGCTTGCCGCGCATCTGGATTGCGGACATAACGCCGTTCGGATTGAAGCCATCAAGCTCGACCTTCGCGATCAGGCCGTTCTCGCCCATGATGTCGTCAAAGACGCTTGTGCCGACGGGTACGCCGTTACCGGCAGCGATGGTCGAAGGAACAACTCCAGTGCGCCAAGTGCTCGGCTTGTTCGTGCCGAACAAGATTGCCGCGTCAATGACCTTGCCGAAAGCCTCGGTCAGACGGGGCTTGACCTCGCCCCAAATGTCATAATCCGCATCATCGAGAGCAGCCTCGGGAATGGGGACGATAACCGCGATTTCCTCGGCATACAGCTTCTTCTTGTCCCACGCCATCTTGGTGGTCTGCTTGAATGCCTCACCAGCGCCGCTGTCAGTGGCCTCGCCGTTGACAAAGTACGCGGAGGGAAGTGCGTCAAGCACATTAATGGTCTGCGTCTTGCTGGACATATTCGCCAGTCTGCGGCCCATACGAAGAACGGCAGATTCGGCGATAGCGCCCTGCATGATTTCGCGGGTTACGGGTTCCGGGATAAGGCCGGAAAGTGCGGAACGATCAATACTTGCCATGTTGTAATCTCCTTTTCGTTACTTGAGTGCGCCGCGGATCAGATTGTTCATCGCGGCATTGGTATCTGTTTTCTTTTCGCCGCCGCCAACGGCGGCAGACCAGTCGATTTTTACGCCGTCTTGGAACGCGGATGGATCGGCTCTGACTTGAGCCTTGTGCCATTCGTCAAACCCATCAAGCGCACCGTCTTTGATTTCAAGGTGTTTTGCTTTTAGGTCTGCCAAATATGCCTTTTCAGCAGCTTTAGAGCTGAACTTCACGCCCTTTTCAGCAAGCGTCTTGCGGATCACATCTGCGTAGTCATAATCGGCGATCTTGGACTTGTAGCCCTCGATCTCCTTTTTGAGCGCTTCCGTTTCCGCGCTGCCGTTCGCTGCAAACTGCTTGTTCTTCTCCACTTCCGCGTCCAGCTTGCTCTGAACAGTCGAAAGTGCCTTTGTGATTCGCCTGTCGAACTCCGCCTTGTAAGTGGGGTCAGCCAGTATTTCATCAAAAGTCATAATTTCGTCTTTCATTTTTTGTAAATCCTTTCTATTCCCACAGCGTCATTCCCCGCTGCGTTTTTCATTTTCCGCGATATGCGATACGTTCCAGCCTTTCGTATCTGTCGTACTCGCTATCTGTCATATCTGACCAAATACGGTCGCCATATTTACGCTCCATTTCAGCTTTAAAAGAGCGGTATTCTTTTACCTGTGTCGCCGTACCTGCATAAGTCGATGAACTTGCGCTAGGGCTATTCGATGTTTTAGCTGAAGAAATTTTGGAGTCTTCAGATTTTACCTTTTCTGTAATTTTGAGAGCTCCATTTTCCACTTTCATCTTTGCAAGGACTCGCGCGTCCTTCATAATGAATTCCCCGGGGTCGTATCCGTCTTCGCCCTCATCAGCTCCGAGCAAATACATGACGCGTCCTTCGTATCCACCGTACTGCATCACCTGTGACGTCCGGTCAATACGAATCGTTGACACGCCATCAAGGTCTTCCGGCTCCGTGCCCGCATCGTCAAAATCACCGCCAAAATTTTGTGACGTGTGTTTCATTGTTTCACCGATATTTTCCGTATCTTCTTCCTGCACACGTAAACCGAAGTACATAAAATCTTGTTCGCTGCAGATTTCTTCTGTAAGCTTTTTTGCAGTTGAGAAATCCGATCTGTTAAAGAGTTTGGTTTTGTCCTCCCCAAACTTCCCGCTTTCGCGCATTGCATCTGTCAGGCTCTGTCCGTCTTTGATAAATACCCGCCGCCCGCTGATTGTGCGCCAAACTCCACCTTCGTCTGCCATGTTTGAACCTCCAAATTCAAAATAAAAAATAGCCAACTACCAAAAAATTCTTAGTAGTTGGCTCCATTCAGCCCTTCCCGGCGAACATTTACGCCGTGGGAATTTATTCAGTTTTCAGCCGTTTTCGCTGGATTGTCTGCGCGATAATTTTCCCGTCTTTGTCTCGCAGGAGTTCCACCCGGAAGCCGGACGCAAGCGCCCGCTCGATGGCTTGCTTTAGATTTTCGTCAATCATACAATACTTTCGTCCTTTCTCTCTGCTCCGGTAACCCTGCAGCCTCGCTGAACCTGCTATATTCTGCGTTCAGCCGCCGAAGCTTTGTGTTCGCGGCGGTCGCGTCCTCGGAAAGACCAGCTTCTTTGTATGCGTTTCTAAGCTTCTTCTGCGCGCGGATTTGCCGTTCTATGCGGCGCTGCATCTGCGTCGCTTCATAGGCTGTGTAAGTCTTTCCGTCAAACGTGCAGCCAAGACCATCGTCGATATGCTTGAGCTGTTCGTCTGTGTAAGTTCGTTCCGAAACTCCCGGAACAAACGGGTATTTGTGATGCCTACAGTTTGCGCCTGTCAGACCGTCAACATATCCGTAACCGGTCGTTTCCACAAGGTCATCATAAAGCCCCAGCGGGTCAGGTTCGCCGCTTTTACTCTGGTAATAGACTTTCCCTTGCCATTCTTTGTGGCTTGACCACGGCGAAGCACCCGGCTTGTCACGCGCCCCAGAGTGCGCAGACACTTCAAAGTATCTCGTATCAAGGTACTCTGCGCTTTGGTTCGTGTACTGGTCGCAGATCTGATTCACGCCGGTCATGACAGCTCTCCGAATAGCAACATCGATGTTGTCAACGTGTCCGCTTTCGTAGTTCACGACTTTCAGTCCGCCTGCAAGCTGTTGCACCGCAGACTTAATCGCCTGATTGTAGCTGATCGCCCCGCTCTGAATCTGCATGACAGCAGAATCTAACGCCCAATGATATGCACGCGCAGGCGGGAGCATCGTCCTGCCTTTGTCCACCAAGAATCCCATAGACTGTGTGATGTTATGAAATTCATCAAGCGTTTGCGCTCTGATTGCTTCGATTGTCGCAGTGTTCACCAGAATATCAGGCTGTGTCAGCCCTGCCATGTCGATAACCGATGTGTAATACTTCTGGTTTCTGGCAATAACGTCACTGAAAAGCTCCTTGAGCTTCTTCTCGCTAATTCCAGAGGTCTTGCGGATTGCTTTTTCAATCTCCTTCGTGTTGATACCATGCGAACGAAGCGCTCTGATTGCCTGAACAGTCACTTCGTTCAGCTGGTCTTTCAGCGCAAGCCTACTGCATATCTCATCGAGGAGCGTATCTTCCAATCCTCGGAACAGTTCTGCCAGATCCTCTGGGATCGCATCAAGT
>ULJA01009597.1_pt1 | contig 66357 bp, 54 predicted proteins | sample 1950791 | NCBI WGS metagenome assembly ULJA01 (sample SAMEA4835463, study PRJEB28245) | human gut metagenome | biome: gut microbiome; material: fecal sample | place: Denmark | collected 2008 | reverse complement strand
TTCTTGTTTTAGCTTCCTGAGTAGACCTTATATGTACGACAGCATGAAGCGAATTTTCCGCAGCTTGAGTCAAATCGACAGGTTGAGCGTTTACCGCGTCAAAAGCAGCCAATTTGACATTGGGATTCTGCTTGAACATCTCATTAAAAGATGTCTCTGTAGCAGCCTCGTTAGATTGCAACAATTTGTAAGTTGTCAATCCTGCAACTCCTGAGCTAAGAAGAACGATAGCTCCTACTCCCAGAATGTTCTTTGTTGTCTGTTTCATGATTTATAATTCTTTAAAATGTTAATATTCGACATTGTTTTAACTTTTACGACGTTAAAATAATAACAAATATCGTTCACTTATTCTACTTGTCACACTTTTTTGTCCTCTTTTAACAGAGAATATTTAAGGCTTAACAGCGGTTAACGACAACACCTGACAAATTTACATTCGTTGTATGTCAGGTGGCGTTAACACTCTGACATTCATTCAGTAAGACTAGATTTTCATGACACCTATCCCGGGCAAATCATTCAGGGTGATTTTTCCTCGCACTACTTCCACTCCTTTAAAGCGGTCGTTGGAGATAAGCAGGTTGCCATCCAGGTCGGCAAAATCAACGAGTGGCGAGAATTGCGAAGCGGCAGATATAGCACAGGAAGTCTCTGTCATACACCCTACCATTACACGCATACCGAGCGCGTGCGCCAATGTCACCATTTTCCATGCCTCACGCATACCGGTACATTTCATCAACTTGATATTAATTCCCGTAAAAGCACCTTTCAATGCTGCCACATCTCCCAAACGCTGCAAAGACTCATCGGCAAATATCGGCAACGGACTCTGCTGGGTTATCCACGCAATGTCATCCAACTGCTCTTTCGGCATAGGCTGCTCTATCATCACAATCCCTTTTTCTTTCAGCCAATGAATCATATCGAGCGCGTACTGACGGTCTTTCCAACCTTGATTAGCGTCTATCGCTATCGGAAGGTCTGTCACCGAGCGAATGGTCTCAATCATCTCTTTATCATTGTCCCGTCCCAGTTTCACCTTTAATATATTAAACCGCCCGGCACATTCTTTTGTTTTCGCACGCACCACATCCGGAGTATCAATGCCAATAGTAAAAGTGGTAGAAGGCGTCTTTTCCTTATTCAATCCCCATATCTGATACCACGGAGCACCCAGCAATTTTCCCACTAAATCGTGAAGAGCAATATCCACTGCTGCTTTAGCTGCAGTATCTTTCGGCGAGAGACTGTCAATGTATGACAAAATGTCTTCTAACTGAAAAGGATCAGAAAACTGCTCCAAGTTCACCTTCCTGAGGAAATTCATGACAGACTCCACTGTTTCACCTAAATAAGGGGGCATAGAAGCCTCCCCGTATCCGGTGATCCCTTCATATTCTATTTCCACCTGTACGTCGGGAGTTGTAGTACGCGAATAGGTGGCCACAGTAAATACATGTCTTAATTTCAACTCATAAGGGAAAAACTTCATTTTCATCTTCCCGCCCAAGCCGAGTTTATTTATATATAAGGTAGAAGGTGATAATTCCCCGGCCAATGCCTGGCGAACCACTAGCCCGGAACCTAAAGCTGCAAAAGCCGCCGTTTTCAAGAAATCTCTTCTGTTTTGCATGTTTTCAAAGTTATAAGAGTGATAAGACAATAAAATAAAGGGGTTATTGTGGAAGGTAGTGAGGATTATGTTCCGTAGTATTCATCCCTTTCTCCTTATTTATATATGGCAGAAAGCGGACTGCAAAAAGCAAACGCCCCGTATTAAATTCATCATAGTTCTTATCTGCCGGTTCAAAGCTACTGATATGCACATCGCCAAGAGCATGGATAAACTGTTTATTTCCTAAATAGATACCGACATGAGAGATACCTTCTTTCCGTCCGGAAAACGCTTTCCGACCGAAAAACACCAAATCTCCCCGTTGCACATTAGCAAAATCGGAAGTAATCTCGATGCGTTCTCCTACATAAGCCTGTTGCGATGCATCCCTGGGAATAATAATATCATGCATGAACAGCACCGTACGAACCAGACCGCTGCAATCTACTCCTTTGGAAGAAGTACCAGCCCACAGATAGGGAATGCCTATCATAGTATATGCAGTTTCGATAATACTCTCCACATCCTGTTTCAGAGAAGCTCTCCATTTTGCCTCCGGCTGTGAGATCGATTTGGAAATATATGCTTGCCGACCGTCCGGATAAGAGACTTTATAAAAATGCCCTTTGCTTCCTTCCCACTTCAAGCGGTTTCCTGCCACTACGTCAGATACGGTTTGCGATTTCTCATCCGGCTTCTCATAAGTGAATCCATAATGGGCAGTAACCACAATCTTTTCGGCACGGTTCCATTCATTATATCTTTCCTTCGACATGGGGGTAATAACCATTCGATGTACCCAACCGGTATAATCATCCGGTGTTTGAATCTCGTACCAACCCGTATATTGCAGAACTTTAACCGGCATTCCTAACAATGCTTGTGTACTCATACCGGAGGTAAACTTCCCCTCGTCACGTAAATTACAGACAGAAATATGTACTACTCCATAAGCGGAATCAGCAGGCATAGGACGTATCTCCTGAGCATTCAGGGTAACTGACGCAACTGCCAGAAAGCAGCAGAAAAAAAGGATAATTTTCTTCATCGAACCATGATTTAATGATAGCAAAGGTAGAAATTATTTCTATTTGTGACACATTCTTTGGCTAAAACAAAATAAATGACGTATTTTTGCAGCCTAAAGCAGTTGGCCGGTCTGTCGCGTGCACGTTTTCGTGCAGGAGGAAAGTCCGGGCAACACAGAGCATCCTACTTCCTAACAGAAAGCTGTCCGTGAGGGTAGAGTAACGTAGAAGAAAATAACCGCCATTCCTTTCGGGGAGAGGTAAGGGTGAGAAGGTGGAGTAAGAGCCCACCAGCCGCATGGTGACATGTCGGGCTGTACGTCTTAGGAGTTGTAAGGTCATGTAAACCGGCGTTATGAGAGTTGCTCGCTCCATGTCGGAGGGTAGACCGCTAAAGTGCTGTGGTGACACGTCACTCAGATAAATGACAGACACCTTATTTATATAAGGTACAGAACTCGGCTTATAGGCTGACTGCTTTTTCTTTTTAAAACCCTGAGCCATGAAGAAGAAAATCACTGATATATGGAAGTTTCTTACGTATGACATTTGGCGCATCACGGAAGACGAAGTGACCAGAACTAAGTTCTCGCTCTACAATATTATAAAAACGATCTATCTTTGTATCAACCGGTTCACCAAAGACCGAATGGCTAACAAGGCCTCTGCGCTGACATACAGCACGCTGCTCGCCATTGTGCCGATACTTGCCATTTTATTTGCCGTAGCCCGTGGCTTCGGGTTCGACAACCTAATGGAACACCAGTTCCGCAACGGCTTCGGAGGAAATATAGAAACGACAGAAGCCATTCTCTCTTTTGTCAATTCCTATCTCTCACAAACCAAAGGAGGTGTTTTCATCGGAGTAGGTTTAGTGATGTTGTTATGGACGGTCATCAATCTGGTCAGCAATATTGAAATCACATTCAACCGTATCTGGGAAGTAAAGAAAGCACGTTCCATGTATCGCAAGATTACGGATTATTTCTCCATGTTCCTGTTGATGCCGATTCTGATAGTTGTTTCCGGAGGACTTTCCCTGTTTATGAGTACCATACTCAAACAAATGGATGATTTCGTCCTGCTTGCTCCTGTCATGAAGTTCATGATACGGCTTATCCCCTTCGTTCTCACATGGATGATGTTCACCGGGCTGTATATTTTCATGCCGAACACGAAAGTAAAATTCAAACACGCTCTTATTGCCGGTATTCTGGCCGGCTCCGCTTATCAGGCTTTCCAGTTCCTATATATCAACAGCCAGTTGTGGGTATCAAAATACAATGCTATCTACGGTAGCTTTGCTGCACTTCCTCTATTCCTGCTCTGGTTACAGATTTCCTGGACTATCTGCCTGTTCGGTGCTGAACTGGCATACGCGGGACAGAACATCCGCAGTTTTAGCTTCGACCAGGACACACGTAATATCAGCAGGCGTTACCGAGATTTTATCTCTATCCTGATTATGTCACTCATCGCCAAACGGTTCGAAAAGAACGATCCTCCTTATACGGCGGCAGAAATATCGGAAGAACATCAGATACCCATCCGGCTGACGAACCAAGTACTTTATCAATTACAGGAAATAGACCTAATACATGAGGTAGTAACCGACCAAAAAAGTGAAGATATCGGTTATCAGCCTTCTATGGATATCAACCAATTAAATGTAGCAATTTTGCTTGATCGTTTGGACACATACGGTTCCGAGAATTTCAAGATTGATAAAGACGAAGAATTTAGCGATGAATGGAAGGTGCTGACAGAATCGAGAGAAGAATACTATAAAAAGGCAAGTAAAGTACTACTCAAAGATTTATAAATAGCGCCCCCTTAGACCTTTAGAAATGAATTAACACAATTATAATAAAGAAAAATGAAGAAACTACTACTAAGTGCATTTGCTCTCTGCTTTGCAGGAACAATTGCGGCACAAGAAGCTCCACTATGGATGCGCTATTGTGCTCTTTCTCCGGACGGAACAACCATTGCATTCACCTACAAGGGAGACATTTACACAGTACCGTCAACCGGCGGACGTGCCACCCAAATCACCACGAATCCGGCTTTTGACACCACTCCGGTATGGAGTCCCGACGGAAAGCAGATAGCTTTTGCATCCGACCGCATGGGGAGTCTTGATGTTTTCGTTGTCGCCAAAGAGGGAGGAGTCCCCCAACGATTGACCACTCATTCCGGCAGCGAAAAGCCTGTCGCTTATAAAGACGACAAGCATATCCTGTTCACAGCTAATATCGCCCCTTCTGCCGAGGATGCCGGATTTCCCTCGGGACAATTCCAGCAGATATACGAAGTGGCCGTTACAGGAGGACGTCCCACCATGTTTTCATCCATGCCTATGGAGTGTATCTCTATTAATAAGGAAGGAATTATGCTTTATCAGGATAAAAAAGGATATGAAGACTACTGGCGTAAACATCAGGTATCCCCTATCGCCCGTGACATCTGGAGCTATACTCCCGGAAAGACGCCCGTATACCAGAAGCAAACCACTTTCGGAGGTGAAGACCGTGAACCGGTATGGGCTCCCGACGGTAAGTCATTCTATTATTTGAGTGAAGAAAAAGGTTCGTTCAACATCTTCCAACGTACCCCCGGAGCAAATACTTCCAAGCAAATCACTTTCCACGCCAAACATCCGGTACGCTTTCTGAGTATGGCAAGCGAAGGTAAATTATGCTACGGCTATAATGGCGAGATTTACACGCTTGTTCCGGGCGGACAGCCACAAAAAGTAAATATCACTATCCTGTCGGATAAGATAGACAAAGACATCATCCGCCAGATCAGATCGTACGGCGCAACTGACATTGCCGTTTCTCCTAAGGGTAAGGAAGTGGCATTTATCATGCGCGGTGATGTATACGTCACTTCTATCGACTACAAAACGACGAAGCAAATTACGAATACTCCCGACCAGGAACGTGACATCAGTTTTGCCCCCGACGGACGTACTTTAGTTTACTCATCGGAACGTAACGGACTTTGGCAACTTTACACATCAACGATCGTACGTAAAGAAGAAAAGCAGTTCACTTATGCCACCGAATTGAAAGAAGAACGCTTGACTAAATCTAACGTCGCTTCTTTCCAACCACAGTATAGCCCTGACGGAAAGGAGATTGCTTTCCTTGAAAACCGTACGGCTATTCGTGTTATCAATCTGAAAAGCAAAGCTGTACGTACTGTTATGGATGCCAAATACCAGTATTCTTATGCAGACGGTGACCAATGGTTCCAATGGAGTCCCGACAGTAAATGGATTCTCTCTGATTTTATTGGTATAGGCGGCTGGAATAATAAAGATGTGGTACTGTTGAAGGCTGACGGAAAAGGAGAAATGGTGAACCTTACCGAAAGCGGATACAGCGACACCAATGCCAAATGGGTATTGGGTGGAAAAGCCATGATATGGAACAGTGACCGTTCCGGATACCGTAGTCACGGTAGCTGGGGAAGCGAAAGCGATACCTATATCATGTTCTTCGATGTAGATGCATACAACCGTTTCACCATGAGCAAAGAGGACCTCGCCCTACTTGAAGAGGCTGAAAAAACAGAGAAAGAAGAAAAGGCCAAGAAGGAAAAAGAGGAGAAAGAGAAAGCTGAAAAGAAGAAAGATAAGAAAGACGCTAAAACAAAAGATACCAAGAAAGAAGAAGACAAGAAAAAAGAAGAAGTCAAGCCGCTGACCTTCGACCTCGAAAATCGTTTCGATCGCATTGTCCGCCTGACAGTCAATTCTTCCCGTCTTAGTGACGCAGTACTGACTCCGAAAGGCGATGTACTCTATTATCTGGCAGCTTTCGAAGGTGACTATGATTTGTGGGAACATAAATTAAAAGAAAATACCACCAAAATATTGCTCAAAGGAGTCGGTGGAGGTGCATTGATCCCCGATAAAGAAGGTAAGAACATCTTTATGTGCACAAGAAGCCAACTAAAGAAAATCGAAATCGCCGGCAGCAAAGTCACTCCGATTGAATTTGAAGCCTTCTTCGATTATCGTCCTTATGGCGAACGCGCATATATCTTCGACCATGTCTACCAACAGGTAAATGATAAATTCTATGTCGCAGACCTTCAAGGAACCGACTGGAAAGGATATAAAGAAGCTTACCAACGCTTCCTGCCACATATCAATAATAATTATGACTTTGCTGAAATGCTGAGCGAACTGCTCGGAGAACTGAATGCCTCACATACGGGAGCCCGTTATGCAGGTGGAGGCAGTGCATTATCTACCGCTACATTGGGCGTCTTCTATGATGAATCATATAGTGGTACAGGACTGAAAATCAAAGAAATTCTGGATCAGAGTCCTTTCACTCAAAAGAAAACTGATGTGAAAGCAGGATGTATCATCGAAAAAGTAGACGGAAAAACGATTGAAGCCAATGCTGATTACTTCCCATTGTTTGAAGGCAAGGTAGGACGCAAAGTAATACTTACCGTATATGACCCGGCCACCAAAAAGCGTTTTGAAGAAACTGTGAAAGCTATCAGCTATGGGGCACAAAGTGAATTGCTCTACAAACGTTGGGTGAAACGTTGCGCACAGAAAGTAGAGGAGTTATCTGGCGGTCGTATTGCCTACGTACATATAAAAGGAATGGATAGTCCGAGCTTCCGTAAAATGTACTCCGAGTTACTGGGACGTTACCGCAACAAAGAAGCTGTCATAGTAGATACCCGTCATAATGGCGGCGGTTGGCTGCACGATGACGTCGTTACCCTTCTGAGCGGAAAAGAATACCAGCGTTTCGTTCCACGTGGACAATATATCGGAAGCGACCCATTCAACAAATGGCTGAAGCCTTCATGTATGTTAGCTTGTGAAGACAATTACAGTAATGCTCACGGTACTCCATACGTATATAAGACATTAGGCATCGGAAAATTGATTGGTACTCCCGTTGCAGGAACCATGACTGCTGTATGGTGGGAACGACAGATTGACCCATCTATCGTATTCGGTATCCCACAGGTAGGATGTATGGATATGCAAGGAAAATATCTCGAAAATCAAACTTTACAACCAGACATTCTGGTCTACAACGAACCGGGAGCCAGCCTGAAAGGAGAAGATGCTCAACTGAAAGCAGCAGTAGATCATCTACTGAAAGAGTTGTCAAAAAAGAAATAAGTATATTAATATAAAAGCCCCAAATATGGGGCTTTTATATTAAACTATCTATCAGCGACCTAACACATTCATTTTTGGTTTTAAAGAAAGAAGTCGTTCCTTTAAAACCAACGACGCCTTCTGTTATATAGCTATTCTACAAGTTGGAAATATTTATTCTTTTAGAATCAGTAACGATTATAAGAAACCACTTTTTCCTGCGGCTTTCTCATCTTCTTCCGCTTCTCCTTTATCGGATATCCGATCGCAATATCCAGTAACAGACGTTTGGAAGCAGGGATGCCGGTCAAGCGCTTTATCTCCTTTTCATCAAACCAGCCCAAAATACACGATCCCAGTCCTTCACTTTCAGCAGCCAGTGTGATATGAGCAGCAGCAATTCCAATATCAATCAGCGGGAAATGCTTATCCTTCACTTTTCCTCCAAGTAGAGAAGTGATATTGGCGGACTCTTCTACAATCAGGATATGCACTGGAGCATCCTTAGCAAATTTATTCATCCCAAGTCCTGCAGCAGCCTTACCCACTTTTAAAGCCAATTCACGGTCAGTTATCACCACGAACTTCCAAGGCTGTGCATTACAGGCAGAAGGAGCCAAACGACCCGCCTCTAAAATCCTCTCCAACTTCTCCGCTTCTACCGGACGTTCTTTATCATACGCCCGGTCACTCTGCCGGGAAAGTACCAATTGCAGAAAGTCTGTATATTCCATATTATTTGTATTGAATCATCCGGCTGATATACTTGCCGATTATATCAAACTCGATATTCACCACACTGCCGATTGTAAACGTATGGAAATTGGTATATTCATAAGTATAAGGAATGATAGCCACCTGAAAAGTATCATCTGTCGGATTACATACCGTCAGACTAACACCGTTCACGGTCACCGAACCCTTATCAACAGTAATATACCCGCGCTTTGCCATTTCTTTATCAAACGCATACCGGAATGTAAAGTACCAGCTTCCTTCTGCATCCTTGATATCAATGCAGGTTGCAGTCTGGTCTACATGTCCCTGAACAATATGCCCATCCAAACGGCCGTTCATCATCATGCTACGCTCTACATTCACCTTATCTCCTACCTTCAACAGACCGAGATTGGAACGTTCCAATGTTTCTTTCATGGCAGTCACCGTATACGTGTCATCCGTCAGACTTACTACTGTCAGGCAGACACCGTTGTGAGAAATACTCTGGTCGATTTTCAACTCATTCACAAACGAACACTTAAATGTAAAGTGTATATTCTCCTGGTCTTTCACCAGTGCTACCAAGGTAGCATATTCTTCTACAATTCCGGAAAACATAATTTACGATTTTACGATTTGAAATACTCTTTTTATATAGGGTTCAAAGATACAAATAAGCCGGCAGGAAAGAAAATAAGAGCAAAAAAAAATGGGGCTTTTCACAAAGCTCCATTTTTCAGTTTTCAATAGGTATTAGTTTTTTTTAAGGTAAAAAGATTGTTTTCAGGATAACGGTGCAAATATAGTCGCTTTTACTGATACTCTCCAAATTATAAAACATGTCATATAACATCTTTTTGAAAATTCTTTGGATTTATTATCATTTGACGCAAAAACGCCTGTAACTTACCCGTTATAGGAGACAAATATAGGATAAAATTTTAAGGAGCCCTAATTTCTGTTTAAAAACCTGCAAAAAATTATCTATTCGGATAGTTCTCGTCTATCTTTCCGCTATGCTTTAATACCTTGGCGTCAATGAAGAAAACAATCTCTTCGGCGATATTATTAATGTGGTCGCCGGAACGTTCCAATTTACGGAAAACGCTCACCAAATCCACACACGTATGTACTGCTTCAGGATGTTCAATGATATAATCGGCAAGGATTCCCGTTGCCTGTGCGTTGATTTCGTCCAGCAGATTATCTTTGCCGAATACGGTAGTTGCCATTTCAATACTCTCCTCATGCAAGGCACGTTTTGCCAGTTCCAACATTGAAAGTACCTCAGCATGCATCTCACCCAAACGCAGACGCGTCATTAACTCAGCGTCAAGCACCGGTTCTTTGCAACGTATCACGAAACGGGCAATCCCTTCCGCAAAGTCTCCCAAGCGTTCCAGATTCGTATTAATCTTCAGCATAGCCAATACAAAACGAAGGTCGATTGCTACCGGATTGTATAGTGCGATAATATCTTCCACATCACTGTCTATTTTTAGTTCGAAGGCATTCACCCGGCGTTCACGGACCATTACCTGTTGCGCCAACTCCTTGTCGAGTGTCAAAACAGCCTCCCCGGCACGGTCAAGCTGATTATACACCAACGTCCACATCTCGTCAATTTCCTTCTTCAATAGAATGAGTTCCGATTCTATAAACTTTACCATAGTCTATTATATATAAGTGTTAATATTCCTATTTATCCCCGCCATTCCGGTACAAACTATCCGAAACGTCCTGTAATATAATTCTGCGTAGCCTCTTTCTCCGGATTCGTGAAAATCTTCTTCGTATTGTCAAATTCCACCATTTCACCCATATAAAAGAACGCGGTCTTATCACTTACACGAGCTGCCTGCTGCATATTATGCGTTACAATCACAATCGTATAGTCCTTCTTTAATTCGTGAATCAATTCTTCCACTTTAGCCGTAGAAATAGGGTCGAGTGCAGAAGCAGGCTCATCCATCAACAACACTGAAGGAGATACCGCCATTGCACGAGCGATACAAAGACGCTGCTGCTGCCCGCCGGACAAAGCATAGGCCGATTCTTTCAGTTTATCTTTCACTTCATCCCAAAGCGCAGCCCCTTTCAGCGTTTCTTCCACCCGTTGACGAATGAATGCATTATCCTTCACTCCATTCACACGAAGTCCATAAGCCACATTCTCGAAGATACTTTTCGGAAAAGGATTAGGACGCTGGAACACCATTCCCACATTCTTACGAAGTTCGTCCACTTCCACTCCTTTCGCATATATATTCTGTCCGTCAATACGAATCTCCCCCTCCAAGCGGGTAGCGGGAATCAAATCATTCATCCGGTTGAAAAGCCGGAGAAAGGTAGACTTTCCACAACCGGAAGGCCCGATAAACGCAACAACCGATTTTTCCTCAATCTGCATACTGATTCCTTTCAAAGCATGGAAATCACCATACCAGAAATTCACATCACGCGCATCTATTTTTACTGTATCCATATATTATTTAATTCGTCTTTACTCTTTTTTCAAAATATTTCCTCAAAGCATTAGCCAGCAGATTCACCAGTAGGATAATCACAATCAGGACCAATGCAGTGCCATAAGCTAACGGCAACTGCGCCTCCATATCCGTTCCACTGGTCGAAATCACATACAAGTGATAAGGCAACGCCATACACTGGTCAAGAATACCGGTCGGCAACTGCGGCAGGAAGTAAGCGGCGCAAGTAAAAAGAATAGGAGCCGTTTCACCCGAAACACGCCCTAAAGCCAGAATCAGCCCGGTGATAATGTTCGGCATTCCCATAGGCAGAATTACATGCCAGATCGTTTGCAACTTTGTTGCTCCCAATGCCCGACTACCTTCACGCATACTATCCGGAATAGCCTTCAACGCTTCTTCCGTAGTACGTATCACCAAAGGTACACAAAGTAAGCCTAACGTCAAAGAACCCGCTAGGATACTGTCACCAAAGCCCATATAATTGACAAACAATGCCATACCAAACAAACCGAACACAATAGAGGGAATACCACTCAGGTTATTCGTCATTACCCGGATAAAGCGTACCAATTTTCCTTTCGGCGCATACTCATTCATGTAGATGCCACTCATCACACCTACCGGGAAAGCAAACAACGCACTACCCACCATTAGATAAAAAGTACCTACGATAGCCGGCCAGATACCTCCACCCCTCATACCGTCCGTAGGTGCTGAAGTGATAAACTCCCAACTGATAGCACCACTGCCTTTATATATAATAAACCCGAGAATTGCAAAGAGTATCAGCACAATACAAAGACTCAACAAGCGGAAAATTCCGAAAGCCAGCTTCTGCGAACGATGTTTAGCCTTATTATTACTACAAATTTCCATTTTATTTACTACGTTTTAATCCTTTAGAAGAAATGTATTCCACGCTAAAGTTAATAATTAGTGTGATGAAGAACAGCACGACGCCCAACATAAACAAGGCCTGATAATGCGGACCACCGGCAGGAGCTTCTCCCAATTCCGCCGCAATGGTAGCCGGAATGGTACGCAACGGTTCGAGAATAGTAGTCGGAATTACGGCAGCATTACCCGTCACCATTAACACCGCCATTGTTTCACCGATAGCCCGTCCGATGCCAAGCACTACTCCGGAAGTAATCCCCGAAATAGAATAAGGAATCACTACCTTATATATAGTCTGCCATTGCGAAGCTCCTAATGCCAGACTCGCCTCCCGCATAGCACGCGGACAGTTTCTCATCGCATCCTCCGTCACCGTAATTATGGTAGGCAATGCCATAATAGCCAGCACGATACTTCCTGCCAATCCACTCTCGCCCACCGGAAGATCAAACAGTTTCTGAATCAACGGAACAATAACGATCAATCCGAAAAAGCCGTATACAACGGAAGGAATACCACTCAATAATTCAATAATAGGTTTCAGCCAGCTCCGTACCTTCGGATTTGCCACTTCGGACATATAAATAGAAACCGAAAGTCCGAACGGTAATGCAAAAAGAATAGCAAACAAGCTTACCCACAACGTACCGGCAATCAAAGGCAGAAATCCGAACTGTGCTGCCGGAGTTGCCGTCGGAAACCATTCGGCACCTGCAAAAACATCCTTTACCGAGATCGTGTTATCCTCTATAAGATGCACCGCGTCAGGATGAACGATAAACTTCTGCGGAACAAATGCCACAATACCCGGCATCTTTTCCACTAGTTCCGTTATCTTCTCACCTGCATATTCATAAGCGGGGCCGAGTTCTTCTTCGGTATAATACTGTGTTATATCCTCCAGACGGAAAACCCGGATAGGCAGGTCTTTCCCGCCGAGTTCTTTCCAGTTCGTTATCTCCTCATCGAAAACATTCTTTATCTGCGCCGGAGTCAGCACGCTTACCTTATTACTCTTATTCAGCGCCAACACATATCCTTCTTCAATCACTTTACTTTTGAATAGCCCGAAAGCTTCAGTAAACAGGAAAAGAACGATAAGCAGAATTGTAATACTCGTTACGAAACCGCTACAAGTCAGGACACCTTCTATAATCTTTTCAAAAAACTTTTTCATACCTATTTGAATTCTGATGCAAAGAAAGCATCTCCTTATTAAGGGGATGTGACTAACGTTTGAAGGAAATGTTTCAATCATATTACATTTGTATTACAACATCTATTTCCACCCTACATGAAACAAGAATGTAATATCCAATTGTTTTATTTGCACCAGCAATAAAAAGAATAATTTATGAAAGTGAGAAGAAACTTATTAATCGCCTTTTCCCTACTCTCTCTTAGTGTCAATGCACAACGTATCAAAGGCAGCGACACTGTATTGCCTGTCGCCCAGCAGACAGCAGAACGGTTTATGAACCAGCACCCTGACGCCCGTGTCACAGTGACCGGCGGAGGAACCGGTGTAGGTATCTCCGCTTTAATGGATAACACAACGGACATCGCCATGGCCTCCCGTCCGATCAAGTTCAGCGAAAAGATGAAAATCAAGGAAGCCGGACAGGATGTAGACGAAATCATTGTAGCCTATGATGCTCTTGCCGTAGTGGTACATCCTTCCAATCCTGTGAAACAACTTACCCGCCAGCAATTGGAAGACATTTTCCGTGGAAAGATCACCAACTGGAAACAAGTGGGCGGAGACGACCGCAAAATAGTAGTGTATTCCCGTGAAACATCTTCCGGAACTTACGAATTTTTCAAGGAAAGCGTATTGAAAAACAAAAATTATATGTCGAGCAGCCTTTCCATGCCTGCCACCGGTGCCATTATCCAGTCTGTCAGCCAGACAAAAGGAGCCATCGGATATGTCGGTCTGGCCTATGTATCTCCGCGTATCAAGACTCTCTCCGTATCCTATGACGGAAGCCATTATGCTACGCCTTCGGTAGAAAATGCCACCAACAAAACATATCCGATCGTGCGCCCTCTTTATTACTATTACAATGTAAAAAACAAAGAGGCAGTCACCCCCTTGATTCAGTTTATTCTTTCACCCGAAGGACAGGAGATTATAAAAAAGAGCGGCTATATTCCGGTTAAGTAATCACATCCGTATCTATCAGAAGATGTGTTAAAAACCTGAATTAGAAAGCAATTGGCAGATAGTCTAAACTTTTTTTCTATTTTTGAGGTTTTATTCCTTTTTTTTTCATAATATAGCCGATGAATATAATTATCACCAGAGCATTAAATATGGAATTTGAGGAAAAAGACCTTGCTGCAAAGGTTTTTCATGGAAAAAAAGATAAACTACTATACATACTAGAACTTTCTTATAAGAAGTACTATAATTTGTTGTATAACTATGGATTAAAACTAACCAACGATTCTGAGTTGGTTCAGGACTTTATCCAAGAAATATTCACTAAACTTTGTAAACGTGAAAATATCGATAACATTTCTAATATAAAGATATACCTACTCCGTGCTATGCGTAATATAATCTACGATTATTACGCAGCCCAAAAAGATATAGTCAGCATCGATGATATGGAATTCTTAATTCCTGATGATGCTGAAGTATTCAAGACATTCTTTTCTAAAAATGATGAGGAACTGCAAAAATATCAAACCTTATTGCAGACAATCAATTCTTTGCCCAATCAACAGAAACAAATTCTTTATTTATTTTACATAAAGGGATTAACTCATAAAGAGATTAGCGAAGTGTTGGATATCAATCCGCAATCATCTATGAACTCCCTTGCCAAATCTATCCGCAAGCTACGCATACAGTTCGGGCAGATATCCGAAAAATAGAGAAACCTTCATCGACGGATTTATTTTGTAAATATCCGAAAATGAAGGTTTTTCTAAAACATTAATATCTGACGAATATATTAACGAACAGGTATTTCTACACGCCTCCCATCGGCCTGGACTGCATAAAGCTTAGCATCAGCCAGATCAATTCCACCAGGTATATCATACCCATACATATTAAAAAAATAAAGCAGGTCACCGTCCGCTGCCCCACGACGTAACTCGAAAGCCACAGCATTCTCTCCATTCTTCACTGAATATCTACGACCGTTAACCGTGCAATATACTTCACTGCTGACCGGTTTTACACTACCTTTAAACTGTGTATAATACCCGACATCCGAAGGCTCACTATCCAAACCAATATCTCCGGCTTTACGGTCTTCAATATATTGAAACGCGTGTTTCGGTTTAGGATAGATAGACATCTCCGCCTTTGCTTTCCGAATCATTTCCTCTGTTACAAGATAATCATAAGTTCCATATTGTTCGATGACACCCTTTCCCGGTATAAAGAATCCCCACAATTCAAAAAAGTCACTCAAATCCTCATGAGCAGCCTGTGAAGCCTTTACCGCTAACTTCAATTGAGCAGCTCCCGGGTTATTCTCATCAATACGATCTGCCCGTAATAATTGGAAAAGCGTTTGCCAAAATTTTTCATTATAACCACACCGATGATAATAATTCCACAGTTGCCAATACATACGCATATGGATTTCGGTATCTTCATTCATGTGATGTGGGTTTCCCATGTCGAACCAAGCCTGTCCTTCTACAAAACGCGCATCAGCCAAATGAAAAAGTTCACTACCACGAGAACAATATTTGCCTAATTTATAAAGCACATAATTAGAAAATAAATTATTGGAAGATTCAGTACAACCAGGCCAGTTTATCGCTTTCTGATGAATGTGTCCGATCTCATGTGCAGGTCCCCAGGCATTATCTTTATCTGCCATTACATTATCCCTCAATAAGATATTATCAAGATAAGTATAAACAAAAGCCACACGATAATCCGACGCCCACATATACCCATATTCCGGTGAAATAGCAAAAATATGATTATTCATTTGTGAAGGCCATACATCTTCAATCCCCATTAATTCCTGTTCCCAGCCAACAATATCATCCCACAAGTTAATGGCGGAAAGTATTCTATCGGGAACAAAACTCCGTAATTTTTCAGTATGGAAATAAAACATGATCTTATTACCACGAACACAAAAATACTTATGGTTTGCCGCAGCCAACAACTGTGCATATTTCTGATCCGTCTTATGATCTTTCAAATCAAAAAAGCCGGTCACTTTTCCACTACCTGAAGGAATATGAATGTTTACAGGTTTAGCCCTGTCATCATTGAGCATAGCTGTATACATCACAAATAATTGCCCGGATTCTTTCATCGTCAATTTGTTTATACCCGGAGATAGAAAATAAATAGAACCACTTGAGTTGACTATCCAACCTCTATCTTCTTCATCATTCGTATAAGTCTCTCCTATTACTTGCAAAGAGAGTTGCTGTCCGTATGTATCTCCGACCAATACGATGATTTCTTCATCTTTCTCCACCGATATACCGGTAGGATTATCAAGATTGCCATATTTTTTAGTCATCAATTTGTCTGCCCATTCGACAACATCACTGTACGGGGCATACTTTCTGATTCGGAACTCTTTCTCATGTGTATCGTATGTATCATTATACAGAGCTAAAGCCAAACGGGCAAAGTATCCCGGCAATTCATTGATAACATCTTCTGTGACACCTTCGTTCAAGGCAGTACATGAAAGATCTGTGAAGACTTTAAGTAATTGGTCATTCACCGAGCTTTCTTTATTATATCGGAAAAACTCCATTTCATCACAACTCACAAAGTTATTATATCCTGAATATACCATAAATTTAATGCCGCTAACACGCTTTGTCTCGTCAAACAAAACCCGTGACGCCATATCTTGTCCACGAAAATCGTATTCCCCATATTTCACCCAATCAGTATGTCCGATATCAGTGGCCGTATAAACTTCCACCCGACCAAAATTACCATTGCCGGCACGGGTATGATAAATCACATAATCAATCTCTGTATCCGGTTCAAAATAATATTCGAGCGACACTGGAAAATTTGCTGATTTTCCAAATAAAGAATGATAGCCATCAGCTTCAGGAGTAAACTTTCCGTCAAAAGAACATTCAATTCCACGACCATTTTGATGTTCCGAATCTTTGCCTCCAATAACCTTTACCTGGATATCTTCAGACACCTCGAAGGTAGAAAACTGTAACACCGTAATCGTATAATCATGAATAGCAGATGTTACGGATATCGTAGCAGTTCTATTATCACGAGTATTATTAGACTCTGCCTTCATCACTATAACCTGTCCTTTTTCCGGATCAGCCTCTTTATAAACTTTAAGCCAGTCCGCATCACTTTCCACCTGCCAATCCGACATAGGAAGCGTAGTCTTTACCTGAACGACAACGGTAGAAGCATTCCCGTCCAAGCTCTGTTGCAAAGCAGTTCCCTCAATTTCAAATTTTGAATTTAATTGTTCCTCATCTTTACAAGATTGCAATAGAAACAACCAAACTCCAATGAATCCAGCTAATCTTATGATATTATATATTTTCACAATTTCCTCCTTTCTATTCAAGTTCGAACACTGTTAATACAGCAGCATGGTCTCCAGGCCATACGTCATCTATCTCAGGCATTGTACGTACAATCTTCGAAGCAACAGTTTTTATTCCATTACCTTTACTATAAATAAAATCAACACGAGAAGTCTGCGACTGTCCGAAAATGACCGCATACGTTCCTTCTCCCCGCTCCAATTCATCCGGGTTTATCTCTCTGAAAGTATCCCTAAAACCTTTATCAAGCATATAACGTGACACGGGCAGTTCCTCAGCTATATATCCGAAATGAATAGGAGCCGCCTTATACGTCCAATCCAAATGGCTGCACGAATTAAAGTCCCCACCGATAATGACCGGCATAGAAGAATCCACATAAGGAATCAAGTCATTCTCCAACAGACGTTTCATATCGACCAAAGCTAATATACTATCCTCCGCAGCCCACCTATGAGTATCCATTCCATAATTAGCATAATAACAAGTATATTCCGGCCGGTAGGCATAACGCAACCAGCAAGCATTCACATACACCTTTTTCCCGGAAGGGAGCGTGATTATAGCAGGATTTGAATAAAAAGTATTCTTCGTCTTAATTTTCTGTATAGGATAACGGCTAAACAAACACAAATTATCCCCTGGAGAAGGAGTCTGCAAATTAAATCCGATAGCTTTTGCTATCATTTCTTGCGAACCGTATCCTTCTTGCATAGTAACAACATCAGCACCGGACTGCTTAATCAGATCGATAATACGTTCGCGCCCATCTTTGCCCAAATGTTTACCTCCGTGCCAGATATTCCATTGGAGTACTTTCAGATATTTCTTATTATTCCGGCTATCAGATGTAATCATTACCGGGAGACAATCATCGGATAATATGGGAGTAATAGAACGACGGCCTATTTTTACAGACTGAACGTTTACTCCCAAGCAATTACCCAATACAGCCTCAGCATTGACATCGACCGTAACTAATAGATAGTTGGTACCATGTTTCAACCGCGTGGATTCGTTTTCCGAAAGACGTATCTTCATCTTTCCGGATTTCGGGATCAATCCGCCTTTTACCAATTCAATCCGTACATTCGAACGAGGTTTCGACCCGGTATTATAAATATGGATCCGTTCGATATCTTTCAACGAAGTACAATTTCCAAAATCAAGCACCAGTTCTTTTACCGCTTTAGGCGACTGTTCACCTTGAGTCTCTATACGTAGTTTTAACAGTTGAAAGTCTCGTTTTCCCCGGTCAACATCCCATTCGGCAGGCAAAGCCACTACCTTGAACAATTCTTGTTCTCCATATTCCGCACGAAATAAAGGGTTATCATTTTCAACCGCATAAGCTAAAGGGGCAGACTTATATTGCTCCAGACGGCCGTTACGCAAATGAAATGACAACCGTCCCTCCGCAGCTCTATTGATAGAGATATCCTCCGATAAATCATCAAAATTATAATAACCTTTCAAATAATCAAACTGACTGTGCCGTGCTGTGACCGGACGATACATCCATTCATTCAATTCCTTTTCCGTCAATCCTGTTTTCCAAATGCGCACTTCATCAATGCAACCACCAAAAGCGCTCTCTGATGATTCATTGATTCCGATTGCTCCGGGTAAAATGACAGTGGCAGTATCTTTACGAGCGACTTCCCGTCCATTAATATATAACAAGGTACAACGTCCATTACAGACTGCTGCTACATGCGTCCACTTTCCTTTAGGAATTTCTTCCCCAACCAATCCTGTAGCTACATTGCACAATCGTCCATGATCTATCACCAACGGCAGATAGTCCAACGAATTGAGTTCACTGTATTCTCCACCGCCAATAATCACTTCCTGCGACTTCCATTCATTATTATCAGGTTTAATCCATGCTTCCAATGTCCAATGGCGGCATAAGGTATCCATACCTATACGCAGATTATTGTCTTTACCGTCCAAACAGACAACCTTGTTGGATTGTGCCAATAAATGTATTCCAAACAAACTAAAAAAAATAGTATATAACAATGTCTTCATAATACTTATTATAAAAAGTAGGGCCGGGAAGACCAAAGAATAACTGCGGTCGACCCGGCCACTAAATAAAAAAGTTAAGAGAGAAAGAATCAATTATAATATGGATTCTGCACTAATTGTGGCATTTTATTAGTTTCCTTCATCGGAATAGGCATTAAGTACTGTCCTTTATGGAAATTACGGATCAAAGGAATCTCTCTTACCTGGAAGAATCCTGCATCATCATTGGCAGCCACATTCAAACCTAAATCGGGTATCCCCAAATATTTCTCTGCAATTTTCCACCGACGAATATCAAAGAACTTCTGACCTTCAAGATAAAATTCAAGAGAACGTTCCTGTCTGACAATCTCCCTCAATCCTTCTTTTGTGTCTTGGTAACCGGGGTTAGTAGAAAAATTATCCCAGGCCTCGTCTACTTTGGGAATGCCCGCACGTACACGCACTTTATCGATATAATCTTTAGCTTTATCCAATTCTCCAATCTCCACCAAAGCTTCTGCATAATTCAAATACATTTCAGCCATACGGAAAAGAGGTAGCGGATAGTGCACCACGCCATCTTCATACGAAGGATGCACCAGTTTTTTGTTATGATATCCGGTAACAGAATAATAAAGGTCTTGATTTCGCTTACCATGACGGTCATTATTGCGTAATTCCTCCACAATGACCCGCTTGGCAGGATCATCACTCGTTATCTCGCCGTCATACTGCGTGATTTCATAGAAACCATGATGAAAACCTATGTTTGCATAAAAACGCGGCTCTCTGTCAAGATGCATTTTTATAGAAGTACCATTACTAACATTCGAGTAATTGTTTCCGTCATAATTCACCGGTAGCTCAACAATATTAAACCTCCCGTCATAATCATATGTCTTATCTTTATCCATTGGCAATCCATTCTTTGTATAAAACGATTCCACCATTTGCAATGTAGGCGCTATACCGCCTGAACCATCATACACAATGTCAATATATTGGCGAGGAATAGACCGATTCTGAATATCATAGTATCCTTCTTTCCGGGTATCAGCCCAAATGACTTCCGGACTTGGATTTGAAAAATCAATCACAGAATAACGTATTCTACGTTGTGCCGGATTAGATAATCCCGGACGATTATCGTCAGGAGTACCTGCATCATTATCATCATAAAGCCGGAAATTCAGTTTTTCCAGTTCTGTAATAGCCTGCAAAGAGATTTCCGCACTTTTTCTCCATTTGTCTTCCGAGTATTCCTGTGCAATCAAATGGCGTCCGTCTTTCTTACTTTTAAAATCGGCATACATCTCACTGTTACCATTAAATAACGGTGAAGCCGCATATAAATAAAGCCGGGATTTCAATGCATAGACAGCTACTTGTGTAGCTCGCCCAAAATCTTTTCCGGAATATGTAGTAGCCAAATCAGGAAAAGCTTCATCAAGCTTGCGATTTATGAACTCTACCACCTCATCATAACTACTACGTTCAGGAAATTCTTCAACATCCAACTTTGGGTCATAAAGTTTATCAATAATACATGTAGGACCGTAAGAACGCAAGGACAGAAAATGATAATAAGCTATCAAAAAATTAGCTTCGCCACGATAATGTTGCTTATCTGTAGGAACCAGATTTTTTGCCTTATCCAGGATATCCAGAAACATATAGCACTGCCGGATACCTTCCCAGATAGGAGACCATGTATCAGAAGTCATGTGCAGACTGGAAGGCCCGTATGTACCTTCATTAAAAGTAGAAAACATTTCTTTACGATAAAAAGAAGTTTCCGCCCCACACATCATCCAATAAGCATTATTACTAATCGCTCTGTTGGTAGGAAGAAAAGAATAACATGAATAAAGGTAATTCCGTACCAAATCCGGAGTTTCGTAAGAATCTTCTTCTTTCACAACTTCATCTGGTACAATATCCAAATAGTTACAAGCTGACAAGCCTAGCAAAAAAAGTCCACAGAACAAATATTTAAGTTTCATAGTTTTATAATTTTGTATCGTTTGATTACTGTATGGTCATTTGAAAACCAATATTGAACACTCTCTGGGTAGGATAATAAAGACCATTACCACCTCCCATTTCAGGATCCCAATGCTTGAAAGGAGAAAATGTCAGTAAGTTGACCCCACTTAAATAAAAGCGCATACCTTTATAAGTATAACCTATCTCCGCATTTTTTAATTTCAAGAAAGCTGCATTCCTTAACCAATAAGTAGAATACTGATCGTTATTACCATTACTATCTTTAGTCAAGCGTGGATACGCTGCATTTGGATTAGGATTATCAACACTCCAATGATCATCAGCCACAAATTGTAACATATTTTTAATACTCGTTGTACCAAAGGGATGCATACCATACATCATGAAAGAGGTACGAGCCACTCCTTGGAAAAAGAAAGAAAAGTCCCAGTTTTTCCACTTCATAGAAGGGCCGAAACCATATACAAGCTCCGGATCATAAGGATGACCAATAGCCACACGATCATTACTATTAATTACATTATCATATTCTCCTTTTGCATTAGGCTGATTTACATATTTAATATCACCCGGCTGTGGTGTATAACCTAAATCTTGGCGCGGAGAATTGTCAATAGTTTCTTGGTCGGGGAAAAGTCCATCAGCTACATATCCCCAGTAAGTACCCAATGGATGCCCTACATCGGACAATCCCGGATATTCAAAATACGGAGGCTCATCCATTTTCAAGACCTTGTTACGAGCAAAAGTCAATGTACTTTTGAAAGAAAGGAAAAAATCTTTCGTGATTTGTTTATTGTAGTCTATAGCTAAATCTAATCCTTTGTTCTCCATTTCTCCATTGTTGGAAGTAATTTTAGTTTCACCTGTACCAACAATTTCCGGAATGGAATTTTCACGGGTCATAAAAATATCACGGCGCTTTTCTCTAAATATATCAAATGTCAGATTAAAGTCATTGAATAACTGTAAATCAAGCCCCAAATTAATTTTTTCACCAACTTCCCAAGTTAAATCAGGGTTAAAATATCTATTCCATGACGGACCGGAATAATACGTATCTTGCCTAATACCCGTCGTATAGGAATCGCTACCACCCAATACAAGATCTTCCATATAAGCAAAGCGCCCTGCATTCGTAGCATCATTGCCAACCAATCCCCACGAACCTCTGATTTTCAGATTTGAAATGACCGGTTTTATTGGCTGCCAGAATTTTTCATTTGAGATGTTATAACCAACAGCTATTGAAGGGAAAAAGCCAAATCGATGTCCTTTAGCGAAATTCTCCGAACCGTTATAACCAAAATTTCCCTCAATATAATAACGGCCATCATAAGAATAAGATACACGTCCAGCTACTCCTTGCTTCCGTTGCGGCAAAGATGAAAAAAGTGTAGTAGGACCATTAATATCATATTGTTCCTGATTATAAAGGAACATAATATTCAAATCGTGTACTTCTTTAAAAATACGATTATAGTCCAAGATAGCCTGAAAATACATTTTCCTATCCCCGTTCCGACTACCGTCATTTGTCAATGCGGTACTTTGTTCGTCACCAATACGGGTTATTTTATATTCCATGGATGAAGGATCATAAGAAGACATATAGTAATGGTTATAGCTAGCACTACGTTCTGTAGATGAACTACTATAATTTTTAAATGAAAATAATCCTGTAAATTTCAAACCCTTAGTAATCATATCTAATTCTTGTGCCAATTTGAAATTAGCAGTAATAGTAGTACGCAAATTTGTTTTGTATCCTGTCACGTATTCCGCCACCGGATTTCTATACCATCCTTGTCCATGAATGCCACCAGGTTTGTCTCCCCATAAAACAAAATCACGGTCTGACATATTTGCAGGAAAACGTACTGGAAAATCTACCGGATTTGCTTCCATAGAAAGTTGGAAAATATCATTCACATCCATTAAAGGAGATTTCTTATCGGCAACAGAAAGATTCAACCCTAAAGATATTTTAGTAGTTCTGGTCGCACTAATATTCAAATTGTTTATAAAGTCGTAATTATAATTACGCACATTATTATTATATGAAAAATAGTCCTTGCTTAATGACTTTAAATGTCCGTTACTATGCTTGAAACTGGCACTCATAAAGTAATCCATTTTCGAACTACCTCCACGTATATTAAAATTGGCACGTTCAGAAAAAGCACTCTTATTAAATATTTCATCAAACCAATCTACATTAGGATAAATATAAGGATTCAATCCTGCAATAGTACCGTCAATTTTTTCCTGTGAATAAGGGCTTACATCGCATCCCGGACGCGATACCGCTTCATTAAACATTTTCATATACGTGGGACCGTCAACCATATTGGGCACACGCGTCATTGTAGATATAGCTCCTTCCAACCGAAAATTAATAATAGGCTTATCCAGATTCTTACCGTTTTTAGTCGCAACAATCATCACTCCATTGGCACCACGTGTACCATACAACGCCGTAGCAGTAGCATCTTTCAGAATAGAAAAACTTTCAATAACCTCAGGATCCAACGCATTCAATTCCGTTGAACTAATTTCAACCCCATCCATGATAATCAAAGCAGAAGTGTTACCATTGAAGGTCGATTTACCACGGATCCAAAAGTTAGCGCCATCAGCTCCCGGTTCACCACTGCGTTGCACCGCTATCACACCGGCCATACGTCCTGCAAAAGCAGTACTCAAACTCGAAGAAGGTACTTTAAGTTCCTGCGGCTTGATCTGCTGAATAGATCCCACAAGCGATTCTTTCTTCTGCCCTACACCAAATGCAGTAACGACTACCTCTCCCAGTTCTGCTGCAGACTCTTTTAAAGCAATAGCATAAATATTACCACTCTTTACCAAAACCGACCGATCCTGATAACCAACAAAGGAAACAGTCAAGGTATCTCCCACAGCACATTCCAAAACAAAGTCACCTTCTATATTCGAGGTAGTTCCTGTCATACTTCCGTTCACCCTTATAGTAGCTCCGATAATAGGTTCCTGTGTGCTATCATCGGAAACGATTCCACGAATTGTTTTTTTCTTTTGCGTTGTCTTTTGCTGCGATTTTTCGGAAGCGTTTTTCTCTCGTATAATTATCTGCTTCCCGTCTATATCATAGATTATTAGTGTTGTGTTCTTTAATATTTCATCCAAAACTTGAGTAATATCTTTCTTATTGACATCCACATTGATTTTTTTCAATAAGTTTTTATCCGTAGAATATAAAAAGATATATTCACTGTTTTTCTCGATATACTTGAATATATCTTTCACAGTAACATCCTGTAATTTGAATGAAAATACTCCATTGTTTTGTTCCATGGCAACCATGGAAATCGGAAGAAGCAATGCAAAGAACAATAACATTGCCGAAATTTGTTTTCTTCTAAAATAATCCATATTTTTGCATAATAGTTTAGATGCTCATGGCATAAAATGTCATTCATCCAGGCTCGGATAATGTGAGGTTATCCGGGCTTTTTTTATTTGAATGAAAAATACCACGAGGGATTAATAAAATAAATTAAAAGATTAAAGGTAGAGTAGTCTTTGACTATATCTTCTACCAGAATTTGAGTGAAGTGTTACTTTTTCTTTTTCATAGGCATCGTGTGTTTTTAAAGATTAGTATTTCGGTTAATAAACAAATAATATCCATTAGCAGTTGCACGGATACCGATAGGGTGTATTTTTGAAATTCTTTCAAGAACCTTTTCCAGTGGCACACTTAAATCAATCGTTCCTTGTAAAGGGAAATTTTCGATAGACGGATCACAAGTAATTTCACAACCATAATAGAGGGAAAGTCGTTGCAATATAGTACTCATATCACGCCCTTCCAAAGGAAAGTGTCCTTTCGTCCATGCCGTATATTCTTCCGCATTAACAGAACGTTTGACATTAGCCACCCCTTCGGATAATTTCAACAACTCGTTCGGTTTTACGGCAGTCTCCTTATTTGCATGATCTTTCACTATGATAGAGCCACGCACCAAGACCACTTCTGCCTCACGCATTGCTTTGTAAGCATCGACATTGAAAGCAGTTCCCGTCACACGGATATCAAAACCGGAAGTTTTCACAATAAATGGTTTTTCAGTATCCTTCTTGACATCAATGAAAATCTCGCCGTCTACATAGATTTCACGGGATTTACCCTCAAACACACTAGGATATACGACCTTAGTACCAGCGTTTACATACAGCGAAGTCCCGTCAGCCAGTACCAACCGCGATGTTTTCCCTTTAGGAACAATCAATTGGTTATACTCCGTCTTTTGCGGTTTACTTTCCACTTGCTGCTCATTGACCGAAGCCTCTCCTTCCTGCGAATAACTGATACGGGCGCCTTTATCCACTTCTATCCGTTGCTGTGCATGAGTGATAAGAAGCACCTGTTGCACCGTATCAGTCGTACATTGTTCCAATAATGCAATAGCAGTATCTATGGAATGTGAATGATGATCCATATATATTTTTGTTCCCCAGGCGATACCTGCAAATAAAGCAGCCACCCCTGCCGCTAACATATATATTCGCAAATACCTGTGTCGTTTGGAAAAAGGCTCGCGATTTACATTTTGCATTAAAGCATTCCAGCGTTTTTCTATATCCGCTTCGGGTACTTCTTTCTCCAAAGTCCGGAAATAGGAAATCAACGGATCACGTTCATTATCTTTATCTTGTATAGTGTCTTTTTTCTGCATAAATTAGAGTTCGTTTTATAATAAAGACGGAATGGATAAAAAAACCTACTCCATTATTCTGGATTTTTTTTAATTCTATGGCTCCGTTTTTCTCATTTCCACTTTTTATTGTTACTTTTGCAGCTCTTAAATAGAGCTAACACACTTACCGTTATGACAGATATAAAAAACGAAGAAGCAGGTGAAAAGAAAAGCTTGAACTTTATTGAGCAAGCAGTAGAGAAAGATTTGAAAGAAGGTAAAAATGGAGGAAAAGTGCAGACGCGCTTCCCGCCCGAGCCTAACGGATACCTTCACATCGGTCATGCCAAAGCTATTTGCCTTGATTTTGGCATTGCAGAAGCACATGGAGGTGTATGTAACCTTCGTTTCGACGACACAAACCCTACCAAGGAAGATGTGGAATACGTAGAAGCTATCAAGGAAGATATCCAATGGTTAGGTTACCAATGGGGAAATGAGTATTATGCTTCCGACTACTTCCAGCAATTATGGGACTTCGCTATCCGCCTTATACAAGAAGGAAAAGCATATATCGATGAGCAGACTTCCGAACAGATTGCACAGCAAAAAGGAACTCCTACCCAACCGGGTGTGGAAAGTCCGTACCGGAATCGTCCTATCGAAGAAAGCCTCGAACTTTTCAAAAAGATGAATAGCGGTGAGATCGAAGAAGGCGCTATGGTGCTCCGTGCAAAGATTGACATGGCTAATCCCAATATGCACTTCCGCGATCCGATCATCTATCGTGTGGTAAAACACCCGCACCACCGCACAGGCACCACATGGAAAGCCTATCCGATGTACGACTTCGCCCACGGACAAAGTGACTTCTTCGAAGGAGTTACCCATTCCCTGTGTACGCTCGAGTTCGTTGTGCACCGCCCGCTTTACGATCTCTTTATCGACTGGTTGAAAGAAGGGAAAGACCTGAACGACCATCGTCCCCGTCAAACGGAATTCAATAAATTGAATCTTAGCTATACACTGATGAGTAAGCGTAACTTGCTGACACTGGTGAAAGAAGGCCTGGTAAACGGCTGGGATGATCCTCGTATGCCGACAATCTGCGGTTTCCGCCGTCGCGGTTATTCTCCCGAATCTATCCACAAATTTATTGATAAAATCGGATATACCACTTACGACGCGCTGAATGACATCGCTTTGCTCGAAAGTTCTGTAAGAGACGACCTGAACAGCCGTGCTATCCGTGTGTCCGCCGTTATCAATCCGGTGAAACTTATCATTACCAACTACCCGGAAGGACAGGTCGAGGAACTGGAAGCTATCAACAATCCGGAAGATCCGGAAGCAGGAAGTCACCTGATCGAATTTAGCCGTGAACTGTGGATGGAACGTGAAGACTTTATGGAAGATGCTCCCAAGAAATATTTCCGTATGACACCGGGACAGGAAGTGCGTCTCAAAAATGCCTATATCGTAAAATGTACAGGATGTAAAAAAGACGAGAACGGTATCATCATCGAAGTTTATTGTGAATACGATGCAAATACCCGTAGCGGTATGCCGGATGCCAACCGTAAGGTGAAAGGAACACTTCACTGGGTAAGCTGCAACCACTGTATGCAAGCGGAAGTACGTCTGTACGACCGTCTGTGGAAAGTAGAAAACCCGCGCGACGAACTGGCTGCTATCCGCGAGGCCAAAAACTGTGATGCATTGGAAGCAATGAAAGATATTATCAACCCCGATTCACTGAAAGTTCTTCCGAACTGCTACATAGAGAAGTTTGCAGCAACCCTGCCTCCACTCTCCTATTTGCAGTTCCAACGAATCGGTTACTTCAACATTGACAAAGATTCAACTCCGGAAAAACTGATATTCAACCGTACAGTGGGTTTAAAAGACACGTGGGGTAAGATCAATAAATAACTAAGCCGTCAGGCTTTACTTTATAACATGGGGCTGTGTCAAAAGGAAATGAACAAGAACTTTTGTAGCAGCCCCATGTCAGCAATTAAAAAGAAAAAAATAAAATGGGGAGAAAAAATTCACCAAGTGCAAAAAAAGAACTGACTGAAATCATCCAAAGATACGAAGCCGCCAAAGCAGAAAAACGACAACTATACCTGGATGGCGACCAGCTCGCTGATATTGCCGATTGGTATGCCACCGAACGCAAATTCAACGATGCACAGGAAGTCATTAATTACGGACTTCAACTGCACCCCGGCAACACTGGCTTACTGATAGAACAAGCCTTTCTTTATCTGGATACTCAAAAACTAAGTAAAGCCAAAGAAGTGGCAAACAGTATCACAGAAACGTATGACTCCGAGGTAAAAATGCTGAAAGCAGAACTGTTACTGAATGAAGGTAAACTGGAAGAAGCACAACAACTGATAAATACAATCGAGGACACCGACGATCTGGCCTCAATCATCGAGATCGTTTATCTTTATATGGATATGGGATATCCGGAAGCCGCGAAAGAATGGATAGAAAAGGGACAAGACCAATATGGCGAAGAAGAAGACTTTATCGTACTTCAGGCCGACTATCTGGGAGCAACGCAACACATGAAAGAAGCTATCGAGTGCTTTGACAAATTGATTGACATCGCTCCTTATAACCCTTCTTACTGGATGGGACTGGCAAAATGCTATTTTATGAGCGAGGATATAAACAAAACTATCGAAACCTGTGATTTCGCACTGGCTGCCGATGATAAATACGGAGAAGCCTACGCTTACAAAGCACACAGTTTCTTCTACCTCAACAACCCCGACAGCGCTATCGAGAATTACGAAAAAGCCATTGAATACAAAGCCATCCCCCCCGAATTGGGGTATATGTTCATGGGGATGTCCTATGCTACCAAAGAAGATTGGGAAAAAACAGAAGAATGTTGTAACCAGGTTATCCGGATTTTTGAGGAAAACGGAGACAGCGGTTCGATTCTACTGATAGATACTTATACCACTAAAGCAAATGCCGTTGCCAAAATGGGAAGATATAAGGAAGCTCACCAGCTATGCAAGAAAGCAAAAGAAATCAATCCGGACGAAGGCCTTATCTTCCTGACGGAAGGGAAAGTATACCTAGAGGAAGATATAGAGAAAAAAGCAACCCAAGCATTTAAAAAAGCTGCAAAAACCAGTACCGGTCCGGAAATGTGGTACATGATCGGTACTGCTTATTCGGAACACAATTATATGTACGAGGCCAAAGAAAATTATGAGAAAGCCTACAAAATCAATCCGAAATATGAAGACCTGCCGGAAAGATTGAGTGTTATCAGTATCATGACCGATGACCTGGACGGTTTCCTCAAATACAATAAAGATTGCGAACGTCCATTCAGAGAAGAAACCATTCAGCAGTTGTTGAACGGTCCGGACCATAGAAAAGAGGATGAACCGATCTTAAAAGAAATTATGAAACGTCTTAAAGAAGAAAAAGAAAACAATAAATCAAATTAAATCATTCATCCCTTAAAAAATGGAATCAGTAGCAGAACTTCTCAAATGGGTATTAGAAAACTTGAACTATTGGGTAGTCACAATCTTTATGGCTATCGAGAGCTCTTTTATTCCCTTTCCCTCTGAGGCCGTAGTGCCACCTGCCGCATGGAAAGCCATGGCAGACGACAGTATGAACATCTTTCTAGTCATTGTATTCGCAACTGTGGGAGCAGACATCGGTGCATTAGTCAATTATTACCTGGCCCGTTGGTTAGGGCGTCCCATTGTTTACAAATTTGCTAACAGCCGTTTGGGGCATATGTGTCTTATCGATGAAGAAAAAGTGCACCATGCCGAAGAATATTTCAGAAAACACGGTGCGGCCTCCACTTTCTTCGGACGTCTCATCCCTGCTGTACGTCAGCTTATCAGTATTCCTGCCGGATTGGCCGGCATGAAGTTAGGCCCTTTCCTACTTTATACAACGCTAGGCGCCGGAATATGGAATACAGTATTGGCCGTGCTCGGATATCTGATTTATCGGTTTACAGACCTCAAAACAACCAATGACGTTTATGTAATGGCAACCAAATATAGTCACGAAATCGGTTATGTCATTATAGCTGTTGTCATACTGGTTGTCGGATTCATCGCTTACAAAGGACTGAAAAAAAAGAAGAAATAAGTAGTAGATATAAAATATAAAGCGCATCTACCAGTCAGGTAGTTACGCTTTATATTTATACTTGAATTAGAAATTAAACTGCACTCCCACGCCCAATATCTCTTTGAATTGTACACGTGATCCTTTTGTACCGTCTTTCTGAGCTATTTTCACATCATCATCATACATCAGATTGGTAGTCAAAGTGGTTGAGAACCATTTATTGATAATCATATTTACTTGTACTTCCCAATTCACATCTATATTCAGAGGTTTATGCAGATAGTCGGAATATAAGTCAAGACGAGAATATACGGTCATATTCTTTAGAAATTCATATTTGACCTCCCCCTTCAGGTTTGCACCAAAAGCTGATAGCAGATGTTTACCGGGATCTACTCCATAAGCTCCCTCATCAGAGAGACGGTCGTTTAGTACGAAGGTGCCACGCCAAGAAGCAGGAGATAGTACAACTGTAAATATCTTGCCCGGATCATAAGTAAATCCCAAACCGGTAGTCAAATAACCGGGAGCCATAAATTCGGAGATTGAAACATCTTTGTTGACCGAATAGTCATACCCCGGAGAGAATTGAGTTTGGAATGTCGCAAATGCACTGGCATACCAATTTTTGGCAATGGAATAACCGTAATTCGTATTCAGATAAATCTTATCATTTGCTTTTCTCGTACCATCTTCCCCAGTCTTATTAAGTCCGTATGCCAATTCCAGACGATTGGTCCATAAATGTTTTTCTTTCTTGTAATTAATCTGATATGTACCTTGCAAGTCAAAGGCCACAGAGTTATCACCTCCGGCAGCCCAGTTGGTCAGACTAACCTGTGTCAGTTTCAGTCCGGCAAATCCTTCTTTAGTCCAGGGAGAAGTTTGAGTACTATCGGCAGTTTGAGCCGAAAGGGTTCCAATGCCCATAGTTGACAGGGCAAAGAATAAAATTCCTATTTTGTTCATGTCAATAAGGTTTAGTGTATAAAAAAACACAACCTAACAAGAATGGAGGTCTGGTGTCCTGCCAGACCTGTCTACCAGTTCTCATTAGGTCAAAATCTTATAATTCCAAATTAAAAAATCATTTCACAGCAGCCAGCGCCTTATCATAATCAGGTTCTTGCGTGATTTCCGGAACAAGTTCAGTATAAGCTACCTTTCCATTTTTGCCAATCACCACCACTGCACGTGCCAAAAGTCCGGCCAATGGCCCGTCCGCCATACGCACACCGTAGCTTTCATCAAAATCCGAAAAACGGAAGTCTGACAATGGAATTACATTCTCAATACCTTCCGTCGTGCAGAAACGACCGTGAGCAAAAGGAAGATCTTTAGAAATAGCCAATACAACCGTATCTTTCAATCCGGCAGCCATCTTATTAAATTTGCGTACCGACGTTGCGCATACACTTGTGTCCAAACTTGGGAAAATATTCAAAATCACATTTTTACCATTCAAGTCTTTCAGAGAGAAAGAAGATAAATCTGTTTTTACCAGCTCAAAATCGGGAGCTACTTTACCCACTTGTATAAATTCACCGATCAGTTTCACCGGTTGTCCTTTGAAATTTGTTGTTGCCATAATGCATATTTTTTTTAAAATTTACTTTATATAGAAAACAACTATTCCTCGAAATATGTTCACGGAAAACCTTTTCTAAATTCAAATTGTTATTCCACAACGAAATTACTCTAGTATTCAATTTTAAATATAAAAACGTATGGAAACAGTATTCAATGAGATTCAACACTCAGTAAAAAATTGGTGGGCTTCTCTTCTCTTGGGAATCGTGTATATTATTGTAGCCCTTTGGCTGATGTTTGCACCTTTAAGCAGCTATGTAGCTCTAAGTATCGTATTCAGCATATCCATGTTGATAAGCGGTATCTTGGAAATCCTCTTTGCAGTCAGCAATCGAAAAGGTGTGCCAAGCTGGGGCTGGTATATCGTGGGAGGAATCATCGACGTTATTCTCGGCATCTACCTGATTGCCTATCCCATGGTCAGCATGGAAGTCATTCCGTTTATCATAGCCTTTTGGCTCATGTTCCGCGGCTTCTCCTCCACCGGTTACTCGATCGACCTGAAACGTTATGGTACTCGCGACTGGGGCTGGTACATGGCTTTCGGTATCCTTGCCATTATATGTTCCTTATTGATATTGTGGCAACCGGCCATAGGTGCACTCTACGCGGTCTATATGATTTCTTTCACTTTCCTCATTATCGGACTATTCCGTGTCATGCTTTCCTTTGAACTTAAGAATTTGCATAAAAGAAAATAAAATTCTTTCGGCACTTACTTTGGTATTTTGTTTATCTTTGTAGGCAATTTACATGAATTAATTAAAAAGGAAGAAAATTATGGCAATGCATACTTGGTTTGAGTGCAAGATTCGTTATGAAAAAGTAATGGAAAACGGAATGCAGAAAAAAGTTACCGAACCATATCTTGTTGATGCACTCAGCTTTACAGAAGCAGAAGCACGAATTATTGAAGAAATGACTCCATTCATATCCGGAGAATTTACAGTTTCCGACATTAAACGTGCCAATTATAGCGAACTTTTCCCCAGCGACGAAGAAAGTGCCGACCGTTGGTTCAAATGCAAACTTATTTTCATCACGCTGGACGAAAAAAGCGGTGCAGAGAAAAAGACTTCCACACAGGTATTGGTACAGGCTGCCGACCTGCGCGATGCAGTTAAGAAACTGGACGAAGGCATGAAAGGAACCATGGCAGACTATCAGATCGGCATGGTATCCGAAACTCCGCTCATGGATGTATATCCTTACAGCGCCGGACCGAATGACAAACCGGAGTTTGATCCGTCAAAAGCATAAGCAACAATGAGTATTGCTGAAAATTTAAAGCAAGTACTGGCCGAACTCCCACAAGGAGTCCGGCTGGTTGCTGTCTCAAAATTCCACCCCAATGAAGCGATAGAAGAAGCATATCAAGCAGGACAGCGTATTTTTGGAGAAAGCAAAGTGCAGGAAATGACAGCTAAATACGAAAGTTTGCCCAAAGATATCGAATGGCATTTTATCGGACACCTGCAAAGTAATAAAATTAAATACATGATACCATACGTAGCGATGATTCATGGAATTGACACTTATAAGTTACTGGCAGAGGTCAACAAGCAAGCTGTCAAAGCAGGACGCATCATCAACTGCCTGTTGCAAATCCATGTGGCACAGGAAGAAACTAAATTTGGTTTCAGCCCCGACGAATGCAAAGATATGCTGAACACCGGAGAATGGAAAGAACTGACCCATGTCCGTATCTGCGGTTTAATGGGAATGGCGAGCAACACCGATAATGTTGAACAAATCAACCGGGAATTTTGTTTACTAGACAGGCTCTTTAAAGAGATAAAAACAACCTGGTTCGCCGATTCGGACGCTTTCCGGGAATTATCCATGGGTATGTCACACGATTATCACGAAGCTATTGCTGCAGGAAGTACCTTAGTACGGGTAGGAAGCAAGATTTTCGGAGAACGAAATTATTAAATTAGAAGTAGTAACTACTAAAAAAAGATTCATTATGACCGATTTAAAAACTACTTTCGCAGGGCTTTCTCTTAGAAACCCAATCATCATCAGTAGCTCGGGACTGACTAACAGTGTCGGCAAAAATAAGAAATTGGCAGAAAACGGCGCCGGTGCCATTGTTCTGAAATCACTGTTCGAAGAACAGATCATGCTGGAAGCGGACCAACTGAAAGATCCGGCTTTCTATCCGGAAGCAAGTGACTATCTGGCAGAATACATCCGTGAACATAAATTGTCCGAATATCTGACTTTAATCAAAGAAAGCAAAAAGGAATGTCCTATTCCTATCATTGCCAGTATCAACTGTTACAGTGATTCCGAATGGATTGACTTTGCCAAACAAATTGAAGCAGCGGGTGCCGATGCATTAGAAATCAATATTCTGGCTTTACAGTCCGATGTTCAATATACATACGGTTCGTTCGAACAACGTCATATCGATATTCTCCGCCACATAAAAAAGACAATCAACATTCCGGTTATCATGAAACTGGGCGATAACCTGACTAATCCAGTGGCACTGATTGACCAGTTATATGCCAACGGTGCGGCTGCAGTTGTCCTCTTCAACCGTTTCTACCAACCGGACATCAACATTGAAAATATGGAGCATATGTCCGGTGAAATATTCAGCAACGCTTCCGACCTCGCCAACCCGCTTCGTTGGATCGGCATTGCATCTGCGGTAGTAGACAAGATTGATTATGCAGCTTCCGGTGGTGTAGCCAATCCCGAATCAGTAGTAAAAGCAATTCTTGCCGGCGCTTCAGCTGTGGAAGTGTGCAGTGCAATCTATCAAAATACCAACGCATTCATCGGAGAAGCCAACCGTTTCCTCTCCGCCTGGATGGAAAGAAAAGGATTCAACAATATCGCTCAATTCAAAGGCAGACTGAATATTAAAGATGTAAAGGGCGTTAATACATTTGAACGCACCCAATTCCTAAAATATTTCGGAAAGAAAGAATGATAAAGAGTGAATTATAAATAATGAACGGTGAACTCATTGCAGCATGACAGCTCAATTTGTTCACCGTTCGTCGTTTACAGTTTATCGTTTAATAAAGATTATCTGTTTATAGCAAGTTACTCGCCAGTTCACTCAACTCACTACGTTCGCCCTTCAACAGGTTGACGTGCGCAAAGATATTCTGATCTTTCATGCGGTCAATCATATATACCAGCCCGTTAGACTGGCTATCCAGATAAGGCTGGTCAATCTGTTGGATATCTCCGGTAAATACCATTTTCGTACCTTCTCCCGCACGAGTGATAATCGTTTTTATTTCGTTCGGAGTCAGGTTCTGCGCTTCGTCGATAATACAATACATCTCGCTTAAACTGCGTCCACGGATAAAAGCCAGAGCCTCAATTACCAGTTGCTCGCTCTTTTGCATATCCTCAATGCGTTTCACCTCTGTGGAGTTCGTCGCAAACTGACGTTTGATTACATTCAAGTTGTCGAACAACGGTTGCATGTAAGGAGCCACTTTTTCCTGTGCGTCTCCCGGAAGGAAACCGATATCCTTATTCGAAAGTGCCACTACCGGACGTGCCAGTAATATCTGTTTGTAATCGGTCAATTTACCCAAAGCGGCAGCCAATGCCAATAAAGTCTTGCCCGTTCCCGCCTTTCCCGTCAGTGCCACCAGTTTCACATTCGGGTCATTCAGAATTTCAAAAGCAAAACTTTGTTCGGCGTTCCGGGGCTCGATTCCATAATTCTTGCCTTTCATCACCCGGCAGATAGAATGAGTAAAAGGATTATAACGTGTCAATACACTATTACGATCACTCTTCAGCACAAAACATTCATTCGGATGAATCAGATCCTTAAAGTCAAACTCGCTCAAGTCGAGTCCCTCTTTAGAAGAATAGATACGGTCGATCAATGCCGGATCTACATTTTCAAATATTTCATTGGATTTTTCAAAGACATCCACATTCACGACCTTATCTGTGATATAATCCTCACAAAGAAGTCCGATAGAACGGGCCTTCATACGCAAATTCACATCTTTGGTCACCAGAATAGACTTCATTTTCGGATATTTCGCCGTCAGATATTCAGTTGCCGCGAGAATCAGATGATCCGGTTTCCTGATAGGGAAAGACTCCCATACTTTAGTAGCCGGCACATTGCTGGTCACAACAAACAAACGTCCCAATCCTTCTCCCAGTTTCACCCCTTCGGAGAAAAGTTCGTCGCTTGTCAACACATCCAGTTCACGTACAAACTCACGAGCATTGAAATTAATCTGCTCGTTTCCCTTCTTAAACTTATCCAGTTCTTCGAGTACGACAAGAGGGAGATAGATATCATTTTCCTGAAAGTTCTTCAAGCAATTGTAGTCGTGAAGAATAACATTTGTGTCCAACACAAAATTTTTCTTAGTTCCCATGGTTTCTTTAAATTTAAATGTTGATATTTGCACTCTCATTCACCAATCCCGCATATAAAGTTGAATTGGTGGTTCTAAAGATAAACAAATTAGCGGGCAATAAAGATTGCCCGAAGTTAAATATTATAAAACATGGATTATCAGAACACTTTAAAGTACTTATATGAGAGTATGCCTATGTTTCAGCAGATAGGTGGAAAAGCATATAAGCCGGGATTAGAGACAACACACAAATTAGATGAACATTTCGGATATCCTCATCAACAATTCAAGACGATACATATCGCCGGAACGAACGGAAAAGGTTCCTGCTCCCACACTATTGCGGCAGTATTGCAGTCGGCCGGATATCGGGTCGGATTATTTACTTCCCCTCATCTGGTGGACTTCCGAGAACGTATCCGCATCAACGGAGAAATGATACCCGAAGAATATGTAGTAAACTTTGTCGCAGATCACCGTTCCTTCTTCGAGCCACTGCATCCTTCATTTTTCGAGTTGACCACCGCAATGGCATTCCGTTATTTTGCCGATCAGAAAGTAGACGTGGCAGTGATCGAAGTTGGCATGGGCGGACGGCTGGACTGTACCAATATCATCCAGCCCGACTTATGCATCATTACCAACATCGGCTTCGATCATATGCAATATCTGGGCGATACATTACCCAAAATAGCCAAAGAGAAAGCAGGGATTATCAAAGAAGGAGTTCCGGTAGTTATCGGGCGGGCAAAAGGTCACGTGAAGCGCGTGTTCACAATAAAGGGAAAAAAAGTAAATGCTCCTGTCATATATGCACAATCCATTGCCCCATACAACTGCATGGACTGGCTTTCCTATTCACAATCACAAGAATTAAGAGAACGGCTGACTAATATCCAACAAACTTTGTATGAATCGGTAGAAGATAAAGACGAAAATTTCGAACAAAATTTCCGGGAGCTATGTCTGTTTTTAAATCCGGCAGACAGCATGCACGCGCTGGACAAAATACTTGATAAAAGAAAAGATGCCATCCGAATTACAAATGGCATGTTTCCTTGCGGACTTTTTATGGAGTTAAGTGGTATTTACCAGTTTGAAAATTGTCTCACAATACTAACAGCCCTCGAAGAATTAGAAAGAATAGGCTATCGCATTCTTCCCAAAGACTATCTCAACGGTTTCTCCGATGTATGCCAACTCACCGGACTAATGGGACGTTGGCAAAAGGTGTACAGTTATCCGGATATTATTTGTGATACCGGACACAATGTTGACGGAATTAAATACATCTGCGAACAGCTCGATTTTTACCAACAGACTCTCAAGCAGCAACTCCATTTCGTATTCGGCATGGTCAACGACAAAGACATAAGCAGCGTTCTGAAATTGCTACCGAAAAATGCTATCTATTATTTTACCAAAGCAAGTGTGAAACGGGCGCTTCCGGAAAACGAGCTCTTGAAACAGGCAGAAGAAGCGGGATTGACAGGAACGGCCTACCCTACTGTGGTAGATGCCGTACAGGCAGCTAAAAAGAACTGCCTCCCTAAAGACCTTATCTTCGTGGGAGGCAGCAGTTTCATTGTCGCCGATTTGTTAGCGAACCGCGATACACTCGATCTCCACTAACGCATCCTTTGGCAGAGCTTTTACGGCAACCGCCGAACGTGCCGGAAAAGCTCCGTCGAAATATGTAGCATACACGCCGTTCATCCCGGCAAAGAAAGACATATCTTGAAGGAATACAGTTGTTTTGACAATGTTTCCCATTGTCAAACCTGCTTCTTCAAGAATATGTTTTATATTCTCTAACGACTGACGTGCCTGTTCTTCAATACCTTCCGCCATTTTTCCGGTAGCAGCGTCAATAGGCAACTGTCCGGACACAAAGATCATTCCATTTGCTTCTATCGCCTGACTGTAAGGTCCGATAGCTCCCGGAGCCTTCTCACTACAAATTACTTTTTTCATATTTATTTCTTTTTCTGTTTTATTGATTTTCAAAGATAGCAAAAAAAAGCCTCTCACAAAACGAATTTTGCAAGAGGCCGTCTATTTCTTCTTAAAAAAGATTATTCAGCTTTTTCTTCTTCAACAGCAGGAGCTGCTTCAACCGGTTTTTCAACTTTTACTTCTTCTCTTGCAACATTCACCGTTACATTTACCGAAGAAGGCTGTGCTTGATACGGCATACGGTTTTTCGGATCTTCACCATATTGGTTAGGGCCTACCGTACCGTCTGCAAACAACATATAAAGTCCGAATAGTGCGTTAACAATAGGAACAAACATCAGCAGAATCAACCAACCTGACTTGTCCAGGTCGTGCAAACGTTTTACCCCCTGTGCCAAAGAGAACCACATGGAAGCAACCAATGCAGCAAGACCGATCAACAAACCGAATACCGAACCACCTGCAGATCCCATACCCGCACCTAAAATAAAGGTACCGATACCCAATGCCCATGCAATACTAAACACTATACCACCAACAATGCCTGACAGGAAATATTCGATTCTACGAATACGACCGTCAAAAGAAAAAGGAGCTTTGAACATAATTTATTAAGTTTTATATGAATAAAATAAGTGAATTATTATTCGTGTTTCTCAATATGGAAGCAAAGATATAAAAAAAATTAAATAGAGAAAGCAATTAGGCAAAAAAAATGAAAAAGTGTCCCATTTTCTGTAGAAATCACAATCTCACCCCATCCCATTCCATTACTATCACCCATTCTTTCGGCTGACAAGTTCCGTGAGAACAGTGAGGAACTGTAGCAACCACCAAGTCACAATTGGAAGATAGTACAATTCTTAATTCTTTCAGCAACATATCCAGCTGAATCATTAAATGAAGATACTTCGTCATACACCGGATCACTCGTACATACTGATAAATACACATATCCTCTCCCCGTCTTATTCCCCCCAACGTTTTTGAGGAAATAGCAAATTCATCCATAAAAAATGCATTAATAAATGCGCTATCTGTATCCATTAAAGCCAATACCAAATTGCTTAAAAACTCATAAGGTTTTTGTTTTTCTTTCGCCATGTCATTTTATGATTAATAATTTTAAATTTTTGAGTTTATATTTGCTTTATCAAGTACTTTCCACATAGGAAAGTAACCCTATTTTTAATATACCGACCTTTGCTCCCGCTATCTGATAGTCAGGTAGCACAATCTTACAAAAAACAATTTTATATGAAAGTTCTAGAAGAAATCAAAGTCTCGGTTTATGAAAATGTGTATTCAAAAAAGCCCAAAGTCATGTCTTTCCTTGAAGTCATTATTATGTGTATTCATCCTGTTTATGCAACGATTATCAACACCATCCGTAGATATTATGCAGATGGAGATCATGCTGCCGCACAGAAATTGAAAAATCAACTCCCTTGCTTCACTCCGGCAGGTACATTCAATGGAGCGCATGCTATCAAACACTTCCTCCTCCCCAGTCATATTGTCGGACTCGATTACGACCACGTAAAAAATCGTCTGGAAGTCATTCAACGTTGCGCGGCAGACCCGCATACGGTAGCGGCCATAGAAAGTCCGACCGACGGTGTGAAAGTCTTCGCCTATGTAGAAGATATCGAAGGCCGCCATCGTGAAGGTCAGCAATTGGTGAGCCGTTACTACAATCAGTTGCTGGGTCTGGAGAGTGATCCGGCATGCAAGGACGAAAGCCGTCTGTGTTATTTCAGTTATTCTCCCAATGGATACGTTGCCAGTCTCTATCAGGCATTTACTTTGGAACCATTAATGAGAAAAGAAGAAAACTCCTCTTCCGAAAATGAAAAACTTCCTCCTTTCCCCCTCCAAAACAACCCTACGGAAAATACTTCTGAAGACGAAATCAACAAGTTCATTTCGTCCTATATTTTCCTTCATCCCTTAACAACCGGGCAACGCCATTCCAACGTGTTCAAACTAGCCTGTGAAGCCTGCCGCCGCCACTATCCGCAAGAAAGCATATTATGCGGGCTAACAGTCTTTTTCGAGCACACAGATTTTCGTGCCGAAGAACTGACAAGCGTATTATCATCTGGTTACAAACAAGTTAACAATCAGACATCCGCAACAGTTCCACCAGCTTATTCCCCCTGTCAAAAAGACATAAGGACAAAAGTCCCCTATGGTACTTTAGAAAACTCCGACAGCACCGAAGAAGCCTATTGGCTGGGAGAAGAATTCAGAAAAGAGACGCCTTTATTTCCTCGTGATTTGTACAATAATCTTCCCGACCTACTGAATGATTGCATCATCGAAGACGCGAGTGACCGCGAGCAAGACATCTCCCTCCTTTCCGATCTCACAGCGCTAAGTGCGGTACTTCCACAAACTTTTGGAATTTATAATCACAAAAAGTATTCCACTCATTTGTTCTGTGTTATCTTTTCTTCTGCCGGTAGTGGCAAAAGCATTGCTCAAACCGGACGCTATTTATTGGAAGAAATACAGGCCGAAATACTGTCTACCAGTGAATCCATGCAAAAAAACTACCATACAGCGCACAACACTTGGCAAGCAGAATGTCAGCAAAAAAGGAAAAAAGGAGATACATATTCCGAAGAACCTCAAAGACCTCCTTTCAAGATGTTATTCATCCCCGCCACTACCAGTTACACCCGCATGCAAATTCAGATGCAGGACAACGGTTCGCAGGGAAGCATCATTTTCGATACGGAAGCGCAAACACTCTCCACAGCCAATCATCTGGATTGTGGGAACTTCGACGATATGCTCCGCAAAGCTTTTGAGCACGAAAACATTGATTCTTCCTATAAAGCCAACGGTATCAGTCCGGTTTATATCCGTCATCCTAAATTAGCCTTACTTCTGACGGGTACTCCCGGACAGATAGACAGTTTGCTAAGCAGTTGCGGGAACGGACTCCCCAGCCGTATTCTGACTTACACTTTCCGTGAAATTCCTCACTGGAAAGAAATGGGCGATGATTGCATTTCATTAGAAGACTCTTTCAAGCCGATTGCTCATCGTGTCTACGAACTATATAATTTCTGCCTGGCCCATCCTGTTCTATTTCATTTCACCCGTCCACAATGGCACCGTCTGAATGAGATTTTCTCACACATGCTGTCCGAGGTAGCCATGGAAGGCAATGATGATCTCCAAGCCGTAGTGAAGCGCTATGCCTTTCTGGTGATGCGTATCAGCATGATTCAAACCCGTATCCGGCAATTTGAAGCTAATGATCTTTCTCCCGAGATTTATTGTATAGATGCTGATTTCGAGCGTTCTCTTCAAATTGTCCTGTGTTGTTACGAGCATAGCCGTCTGTTACACTCATCCATGCCGGTCCCTTCGGTCCGTCCACTGAAAAATCCGAACGTTATTCGCAATTTCGTCAATGAGTTGCCAGATAGCTTCACTACAGACGAAGCGATCCGGCTCGGCGCAAAACACGATTTCAATCTCCGTAAGGTAACACGTCTTCTAAAATCGCTTAACGGAATAAAGATCAGTAAGATATCTCATGGTTCCTATATCAAGTTGAACAAGCAATAGTCACAACTGTCTTTTTTGTCCTTTTGTCCTTTTGGAAAATCGGAAAAACATTGGAGGATTTGAAAAAAACATCTCAATAATTGAAATCAAACATTGGGAAGTTTCGATACAAATCTCCCAATGTTTTTTCTATTTATCTATGCGCCTGTATACGTCACTATGCGTCATGCCGATTCCCCGATGTATTACTTTTGTCATGTAATCGATTACAAAGTTATCAGAAATTAATAATTAAAATTTAAAAAGTTATGGCACAGAATTACACTCTCATGGCTCGCAAGAACCTGTTGAAACCTGATGAAACTCCGAAGTACTATGCAGTGGCGCGTAGCGGTCGTAAAGTGACTGTCAAGGAAGTCTGCAAACGAATCTCCGAACGTTCCTCTTATTCAAAAGGAGAATTGGAAGGTTGTATCGGTGAGTTTCTGCTCGAAATAGTCAACGTACTGGATGAAGGAAATATCGCCCAAATGGGTGACCTGGGCAATTTCCGCATGAGCATCAAAACGGGCACTCCGACCGATACGGTAAAGGAATTCAAGACATCGTGCATCGATAAGGGCAAAGTACTCTTTTATCCCGGAAGTGATCTCCGCAAATTGTGTAAGACGCTGGATTATACATTGTATAAGAGCGATTCTTCGGCAGATTCGGACAAAGATCCGCTTCCTGATGACGGTGACGACAATCAAGGAGGTTCCGGCAGTGGGGTAACTCCGGATCCGTCAGTATAATCAACCGATTGTTGTTGGGTTATTGAGTTCAAAATGTATAAGTATTTATTCTTTAATTTAAATTCGTATGAAAAAGCAACTTTGGAAAAACATTCTCCAGTTTATTGTAACTATTGCAACGTCGGTCATTTCGGCCTTGGGTGTAACGTCCTGTATGGGACAGTAATCTTCTGATCATCTATATGGAAAAACCAGAAGATAATTATCTCCCCCGTGAGATTAAGTTATTGGTGATTCATTGCAGCGCAACGCGCTGCAATGTTCCTTTCACCGTAGAACAACTTCGGCAATGTCACCTGCAACGCGGATTCAAGGATATCGGCTATCACTTTTATATCACCCGGGACGGAGAGCTTCATCACTGCCGTCCGATATCAGAGCCGGGTGCACACGTGAGAGGCTTCATACTATTTAACCCTATTTATATATCTTGTTACTATAATCAATAAAAAAAGCCGATTACCATTTCTGATAATCGGCTATGAAATATGCGCTTTTAAACTTTGGTTACATAACCTATGGTTTTAAATGATTAAACTTTTAATTACCTAACTCTTTATTTATTGCATCCTTCAAGAAGCTTTTTACATTTTCCTCTCCAGTCATCCCTTCGATTCTTTGTATAGTAGTTTCTGAAATTTTGGACAATGCTTCACAAACAGGCTTGTAACCCATTTCGCTTGATAAGTCTATGACGACATTAATAGCATAGTTCTTAGCAACAAATTTATCTGTAAATTTAGACATAGCATTCAAAAAAGCTTTAGCTCTTTCAGCCTTATACTCTATATCTACAGCTCCACCTTTCATTAGCTTACTTAATTTTTTTGAGGTAAACTTGTGCTTATCCCAACATAAAATAAGACTAATTGTACTAATCGGAAATCCTCTCAAAGATAAGGAGTTTGCAAATTGCAAAAGTTCATCCTCTGGCTTAGCCAAAGTAGCACCTGCAATATAATCCTCACCTTTCCACTTTTCTACTTCAACATTTGCTTCTGCTAACAACTCTTTTGTTGTAGCTTTAGCATAACTTTCAAAAAGATATATTTCTTCATCAGAAACACTTTTCTCTATTGCTGCTGAATATCTATGTTGCCCGTCAACAATAACAATATATTTGTCAGCTTCTTCACTAGAAATAGGCTTTCCGTCACTTGTCATTAATGAGCAACCGTCTTTAACAGCTTTTGTGCCTTTGACATACATCAATGGTACAAGAATACCATATTTATCAATAGATGTAGTCTTAGACTTTACATTTTTATTAGACACTTGTCTGTTTCCTTTGATGAAACAAACGTTAATACCCTCACTTTTAATATCTTTCAATGTAGATATATTCATGTAAATATTAATTTAGTAATAAAATGACGTTGTGTCTCTGTCTTAAAAAGGTTACAGGTCACGAGTTACCCCAATGGATAACATTTAAAGTGCTTTTGACACAATAAAGCGTTGCTGCTAGTGACCTTTTTAAGTTAAGCATTTCAAAGAGCGCATATTTCGGGGTGCAAAAATACTTCTTTTATAATAATTAAAACATATAAATCACCATTTATTTTTTACGTTTTTGATTTAACTCTAATACTTCTTTTTTCAATTCTATAATTTCATCATTATTTGTATGTGGTATTTTCTCTACTAACTCCATAACGAAATCACTGTAACTAGATTGTATCATCAATTCTTCTCTTGCATAATTTAAAACCGCAATCCAATTCAATTCTGGATCTTCTTTAACCTTCATTGTCCGTTCAATAGCCTTCAAGTAATAATCTCGTCCTTGTTCATGCAAACCTTGTCTAAAACAAATTAATCCTTGTGTTGCTTCAATACAGATTTGTATTTTTTCAGGAATTCCATTTATATTCTTTGTTTTAATAACCATTTGCTGTGCTTCATTAACTTTGTTTTCTAAAGCATAAATATAAGCTAAATTATTTATCAATACAGGGTCTAGACTATTAGAATTTATACCTTTTTGTAAAATCCTCTCTGATAAACTAAAATCTTTAAGATGTGTACTTGCTATATGGAATGCAAATAATATCGGAGTTCTTGCAAAGGGTAAATCTAATGACCACTCATTCGCATTATATAATGCTTGTAAATAATTACCTTTCTGATATTCAAACAAAGCATTTGCCTCGAAAAAATTATATGCTGATTTCAACAAATTGGTGTCAAAATTTAAATTTAAATCATTATTATTAGCCCATTGAATTTGAGCTATAGAGTTGTCATTAGGTGCTCTGAGTGCCTTATTGAATAATTTCCTACTTTTTTTAAAACTTCCATTAACAAACTCCAAAGTAGCAATAGCTGATGACAACTCTGATGTGCTAAAATTACTGTGATTATCTGAATCTAGTAGAATTAACGATTTCTTTATTGAATTTTGCGGCTTATTCAAAATCATACTCAATGAAATCTCAGGAGCGAGCAACCATGGATCATTCATTTGTGTACATCGTTTTAGCAATCTATATGCTTTCTCTACTTCTCCCATATGTAGAAATAATCTAACAGCAGATCTTAAAACAAAACGATTGCATGGAGCCAAATACAGAGCTATATTCATTTTATCAGTAGCTTGTTCATATAATCCTAAAGAGATATAAAGCCGTGCTAATTCAACATAAAGAATAGAGTTTGTGGGATATTTACGAAGCAATACTTTATAATAATGAATGTGTGAATAAATATGGCTCAAATCGTTGTTTAAATGAAAAAGTTCATTAGGGATATCAATGTCGTATCTATTCTCATCTTTCCTTGATAATACAATATCTGCAACATTGTATAATATGTCAGTAGCTTCATTTTTATGATTTATGACAAAAGTTGCAACTTCAATAGTCTCTTCTGTATCAGTTTGTGAGTTGCTAATAGCAGCACTCAAAAAGTCCCCTGCATATGCCATGTTCTTATTATTACGCCAATCGCTATAATATTCATTCAATTCATATTTTGTACGATTGTCTTGAGAATATTTATCATTGGCATTATTTAATTCCCCCAACAATATAGTCCTATTAAAACTTCTCCAGTTAGGTATAACCCTTCTATCTTTATTATCAAATATTGCAGCCATTTTATTTTAGATTAAATATTTCTATTTCAGCCTTTCTCCTTAACAAATCTAGTTTTTGCACAAAACGCTCCAAACTATAGTTATTTCCTTTTGCTTTAATATTTTTGGGATGTCCTCTTTTTATTGGATCAGGATTACAAAGATAACCTATTATTTCAATTAGTTCCTTCTTAAGTGATTCAAATGGGATGTGTTTTTCAATATTCTCCAAAATATTACAAAAAGCTAGCTGTAAATATTCTTTCAATTTATCCATATTTCTTCCTCGCCAAGTTAAATTTATTTCTGCTTGTAATAATGCAGTCATGCATAAACCTGTTATATAATATGTTATTAAACTTCCTAATAAGTAACAGTCTATAGCATAATTACGTTCATGCCATTCTAGATGTATATGAGAATTAAACCAAACTTCAGGAGGAGCATATGTATTATCTCCAGAAAAAGGCATTTCATCATATGGACCATGCAATGTTGGACACATTGATCTACCTAAATCTCCAATTTTCGATTCTGTATTGAATAACAGAACATTCGATGGCTTGATATCTTGATGTGAAACATTAATAGAATGAAGCTGTTTAATTCCTACGGCAATATCATGTAATGATTTCAATTTCCAAGCAAAGTCTAATGCATTAGAGTATTGCAATTTTTGTCTTATATCTCCAGTAGCCATTTCAAAAATTAGGTAGGGAACAATGGGAAAAGTATATCCTGAAAGTACTTCTTCACCTGCTGCAATAACACATGAAACTTTCGAAGTACCATGAGAAATGCAATATTCAGATAATTTTTTCTCATATTGAAAAGCTTTTGTCATTTCTTCCATATATTCCATAAACGTTTTACCTCCACCAATACAGTTGATAAAACCATTTACATTAAAAGCTTTCATAAAGTATTTTTTTCCTTCTTTCTCAACAATATAACATACAGAGAAAGTACCTCCAGTATCTCCCGCTTTTTTTTCTTTCTTTTCAACTACACGCCATCCTTCCTGTAGTGTTCTATTTAATAAATTGTGTGCGGCTATGTCTTCCATTTTAATTTAAGAGTTAATTTGTTCATAATTAAGCTACAAATTTAATTATTAAAAACAAATAACAAATATAATCTTTCATTTTTTGTGTCTACACTGGGGAATAGCATTTTCTTAAAGGAAGATTTTAATGCAATATATATTTATTTTAAAGTTAAATAAATATGCAAAATACCATAAATCAACATTTGCAGGTTTATCATTCATAGCGCCTATAGAGTTTGCTAATAATGTATAAACATAAAAAACACCAATCTTTAATAAGACTGGTGTTTCATTTTTACCCCTCTATTATTGTTTTATGTATGTAATTACCTCTCCTTCACCTTCTTCATCCATATCATCAACCAAAACTAATTTAGATCCTGTTAGCTCCCGAACGTGCATTGAATAAACATCAACTTCTCCGTCGCTATCTTCTTCCCATATCCAAGTAAAGACTTTACTATTTTCGTCATAAGTATATCTGAAATTGTCTACTCCGTCTTTATCTAATTGACCATTAGTATAATTAGCACTTGAACCTGTACCGTTTTCATTAATAGTCATTACTTCTTTATATTCCATAGAGTTCTTATTCTCTATATTCACCCAAGTACCTACTAATGGAGAATTATTTTCATTTTCATCATTATCGTCACTACTGCAAGCAACAAAATTCACACTCATAATCACGGCAATTATTGCCATTCCAATAAATCTTAATGTTTTCATTTTAAAATAGTTCTAATTATTTACTTACTAGGATTAACTTCGTTATCATCTAAATCACCTCCATTAAAGCTCATATCAACATTCTCACTTTCCATTGAAGTATCTTCTTCCTTAACCCCTAATGAAGAATCTGTACTGCTACCATTTACATTTATGTTAATAGTAGTCATCACATTACGTTTAGCCGTTACTACCTTCTCAAATGTTTGAGTTGCTCCGTTACCTCGTACCCACATCAATTTTATCGTGAAATCTTCTGTATACTTTTCAACTTCCCAACATCTATAAACATCATAAAATGTATACATAGAGGACATTTCTACAGTATCTTCGTTTGATGATATTTTAATATTAGGATTAATACTATAACTATCAACAGAAAGCGTGCCGTCTGTTGGAGGTGTTACGACAAATTTAAATCCAAATGCTGTACGCTTCAAATCAATATTAGCAACTCCTTCTTTTGTTGGTACGTAATCAATAAGTTCACCATAAAACCTATCTGTCTTGGGATAACGACAAATACCATATCTATCATCAATGTTTATTGTACCTTCCCGTAATCCAACAAAACGAGCGTAGGTAGTAGTGGATATATTAAACTTATTTTCTAAAGTAACACCACTATAATAGCCATTGACATAGTTTTTATGAAATGGTGCATAATATTCGATATTACCACTAATTTGTTGTTTATAATACAATGTATCAACATCATTCTGCACCATAGAACACTCAAATTTATACTTATATCCTCCAATCAAAGATATAGTCATATCTTCAATATTGTCAAATAATCCATAAGCATAATTCTGATATGATGAATTATCATCTTTCTTGTAATACACGTTAATACCATATATTTTCTTACTAATAACTTCGGTTCTACTCAATGGAGTTTCAGAAGTTGAAATAAACTCACCCCCTAAATCGAATGATATAGTGTAAGTCTCTTGTTCGTTTTCTTCCTGCTCCTTGGACAGTAATTCATCCTCATTATTACTACAAGAGAATAGAGTGCCACTTCCTACAAGAAATAAACCTATTAATCTGAATATCTTCATTATTGCATAATATATTTTGCTTCTATGTTCCTTATAGAAAGCAATTAATAATAATGGATTAGTGTGAGGAACACAGCGAAAACTGCACACTAAATAAGTATTGCTACTTTAAAGATTAGACTATCTGTTTCTTATATATATGTATTGTAGTCGATGTTCCCTATCGACTGTTATACAATGAAAAAAGCGTGGGAACTATCGAATATTATCATCATGAGGCTCTGGACTGCCCTTGCACAATAATAAACAATAGCCCACGCCAAACGATATATAGACTATCTTAACAAGATAGGTATATAACATTGACGTGAGCGTTCTTGCCTACTATCCCGTGCAAGTGAAATTGTCCAGATTTCATGATAGGATAATATTTAAAACGCTCTTCGTTAACTAATATGTCCTTTCAGCCCTAACACATTAGGTATCTGAAATTGCCACAAAGTTACGAAAAGCGTTTGTAATAGCAAGAACTATTGTTTATTAAAAGTTGAGAGCTATCCCTTCTTTATAAATCCATGGTAGTGGAAAAATTCAAGACTCTCCATATAAAAACTAAATCTCTGAATTTTTCCACCCCACCGATATTTTATGCTTATGGCTTTATAAACTGATTTTTAATCCGTTGAACGGTGGAAATACCAATATTTTGTAGCTTAGCTATATTTCTGATTGAATAACCTTTTCTTAGTAAAGCAATGACTTCCTTATATTCTTCTTTTTTCTTATCATCCGTTTTAGTTGAACCTGTCTTTCTGCCAAGTTTACCACCTTTGGCAATATAATTCGCTCTACCACTATTCAAACGGTATTGGATATTGCTTCTTTCGATATTTGCCATTTCTGCAAGCACTGTCACCATGATAGACGCTATTGGATTAACATCTCCATTTGGTTGCAAAGTATATAAGCCTAAATTCTGTATGTAAACCGATACTTTCGATTCATGCAATATATCCAAAGAGCGAAGAACCTGTAATGTACTTCTTCCTAGTCTTGACAATTCAGACAAAAGTAGAATATTCACAGATTCACGTTTACAGTATTCTAAACATTCTCCTAAAATCTGTCTTTCCTCTATTTTCTTTGCACCTGAAATATGCTCCTGGAATATGTTTACTATTTCTATATCTTGTGAGATAGCATATTTCTTTAAATCCTCTATTTGTCTGCTCGTGTCCTGTCTATCATTACTTGACGAAACACGAGCGTATATTACGGCTGTTTTCATTTTATTCTTTGATTAAATTAATAACATGAAAGAATGTGTTCAAACCAACTTTGCAGATTTATTTGAACACATTTCTATTTTGAACACTAACGAGGTTTATTCGCTTCTTCCACTTCCCATAAGCCAACTAAAAGAATAAGTAGGATTAACGGAACACAACCTGTTATAAAAGATAATACCATCCAAAAGAGCCAAACGAGTATCTTATAATAAAACATGATTCTTTGTTTTACGTAGTTAATAAAATAGGAGAATACTCATTTCTGAATATTCCCCTGTTTAATCAATCAATAAACCACTTATATTTAGTGTCTCCATGCAAAGCGGCATTTATTCCCGTTGCTATTTCGGTTGCATTTACCGCTCTATCCAAAAAACTATCGATATATGATGACTTAATACTGCCAGTTAATAATGAATACCAGTTCCACATACTTATATCATTCCCAAAGCTCCCAAAGTTCTTATCATTGATATATGCTTTAGCCACATTGTTAATCTGTGTATCAGTAAGCAACATTTTAGGAATATCTTTCTGATAACCTTGTGGCAATGATTGATAAAGTCTCATTCTCCCAAGTAATTGGCAAAATTGATGTTCTGTGAGATATGAGTTACCAAGTGTTTGCATTAAATGTAGATGTTTTGCAGGTTGGTAACTCTGAAACATTTCCAATACTGCCCGATATAAATCTTTGGTATTAGTAACTTCCAAACAACTAAGAAAACCGTCTGTTGACACACACAAGTTTGTGCAAACCTTACAAATGAAGCCTATAAATACTTTAAATCGTTCTGCTCCTTTCTTTGAATAAAGATTAGTGTGATTATAAGCACGAACACCACCAATAGTTAATATTAACTTATTCCCGTTCACTGTTTCGTAAATCGTAGGAATCTGAATAATAAAAGCACATCTTTCGTAGTAGATAGTCTTATCACTTTCGAGAAGTTGATTTGCAGGTTTGTGTATTGCTTCGGGTATTCTCCCCTTGATAATGTGACTTACACGAATATCGGGCTCAATGCTTTCACCACTGAAAAACGTATTTGCAGCGTCATAAACAGTATCAATAAATGCAGGGTGAGGAATTGTAAGCTCATTATCTTTGGCAAATACGGGTGTAATACAATCTTCTTTTAAATGTTGCATTGTTACCTCTAACGTATTGGCTTCCAAGAAATGAGGATTCTCTTTTTTAACTTTTGGTTGTTCTTCGATTATTACCGCTTCTTCTGCATACTCACCAAAGTTGTTTTCCTTTCTAACCTGTGGCACATTGCCAATAATTTGTAGATTTCTCATAACGAATAAAATTTTAAATGATTTATAAATTGATTACGTGGATTGAAATATATTTCGTTTCTCTCCAACTACTCTCGGGGGGCGTAAAAGGGTACTCTTTTCACCCGTACGTAACTTTCAATTCAGTAAATCATAGGAGAAATAAGCTGATATATATTTAAGCTCTTATTTTTATTGGTAGGGGGTATTATATATAAAGTACCTATACTTTATTGCGTGCCTATGTATTACTATGCACTATAATAGAAAGGAGAGTATTATACTACTATCTAAAGCTATGCTAAGTAGTAATATCAAAGAATGAGTATTGTTTATTTTTTTACCTTGTTTATTATGAGTAACTTTGAGTATTCTTAAAAATCAAGAACTACCTGTTTGGCAATGGTTTAACTCCTTGAATTATATGTAAATCAAACAGGTTATATTTGCATTTTCCCACCCTTCCATTGGGAAAATTAACTCCCATATTTAAAATTGCGAACTGCTATATTCCTTGTATTAGACAAGAATTTAGAAGTTCCACAAAAAAAGCCGCAGTTGAGCACATTTGTAAGTGTACTCGCTTGCGGCTATTTTTGTACTTACTGTATTAACTGACAAAAACTAGCTTATCAATGCAGCATATTGGGGTAACATACATTTGATTTTCCACTCATTCGGTTTCTTCTTATTTTGTGGTGTTGCTTCAAAATATTCACAAATAGTTTGTTGATTTACCTTTGCTGTAATGCCTGTTTCATTATGAAGTATATAATGCCTACTGTAAATGTCAGCAAACATCTTTTTAGTTTCTTCCTTAGTTATATTATGTCCTATGTATGGTCTAAAAGATGATTCTATATCCCGTAGAACTTCTGGAGAAAAACGTTTATTCTCATTCTTTTGGTCTTTCAAAGCTATTTCCAGATTCTTTTTATTACAACAATCCCATATCACTTGCTTTTTCAATTCAAACGGTATAACTTCGTATGCTTCAATGATTAAATCTGCAAAATCACATGAATCATGAAGTAGTTTTAGAAAAAACTGCTTGTCAATACTTGGATTCTCCTTGTATTGTTCATTCAACTTGATTATATTTGTGGCAAATATACGAATACGTTCTTTCTCATTTGGAGCCTTCTTTATTCTAAATATATCATCTTCTCCAATTATTTCTTGTCTTTCTTCGTAATTAACTCGAAAGAACTTAGTTGCTTCATAAGCAGCATACAACTTCTCTCCTGATTGATAATAGCTTTTAACCCGTTCCTCATTATATTTATTATCTATACCAAAATAATCAATATTTAATCGTTCATCCAATAAGTAATCCTCACAGATTTGTTTAAGCTGTTGCCTTAGAGATGTTTTACGGGCTGAATTCGTTGTTTTATCATATCTTTCAATGAGAGACTGATAAGTAGTTTTATACTCCTCTATTTGTTTATCCAGTTCTTCACGTGATAAAGCTCCCAAATCACGGGTATTTGTTATATGCGTCAAACTATTAAATGTCTGTTTATCCTCAAACATTCTTCTGAATCGTCCTTGAATCTGTATTGCTTCGGTGTATGGATCAACGGTTGTATATACAGCATTATTCAGATTAGTAAGTATCAGAATATCGGGTTTCACATTCAGTTCAATATCAACTGCTGAATAAAATCTTGATGTGAAGAAATTGTATTTCGCCAATGGATAATCTATTGACGACACAGCATTAGTAAAGCCTGCGTCTTTCAACTTTCCAACCCCTTCTTCTGAACAAAAGATACGGCTTTCTTCCTCTAAATACAGAGAATTAACTAATTCATTAATTCCAGTTACGGAGTTGAGGAATATACAAACACATGGACTGTCTTTCAGTCGTTGAAATTCTTTTCGAACTGTTCTTTCATAACTTGAAGTTACAATCAAATGTAAATCTTTCCTATAATCATATTGAGGAACAATTTCCAGCTTCTTAAACCCTTGCCCTTCAAATGCAGGGTGTGACACTTCCAATGGAGTTGCAGATACAAACGCTTTCTCTTTAAAGTCGAAAAAATCGTAGACTGGCTGTAAAATACTTGCTCGATAGTCACAATCTTGCGTCAACTTCTCACACTCATCAAATAAACAGAAGTATGTCTCTTGAATTAGACTGTAAGACTTGTCTGCTGCTTTCCTAACTTTCTTAAATCCTTCGGGGGTAGTTAGAATCTTCTTGTACTTGACATCAGCTCTTTTCAGATACTTTTTTATTTGTGCCACTGTCGTATTGCTGTAAACAGCCAACCAATCACTATTCTTTGCAGCTTTACCCACAATAACTGGAACATTGGGTTCAATAATGATTGAATTACGGTATGAATGTAACTCTGCATAAGTAGCACCTATCCCTGTTAATGTCTTGTCAAGAATAACGTTACTTGGTATATCTTTATATCCCCTTGATTTAAGCGCATCAATCAGACGTTCGTCACCATTGAGCTTTATTTGTTCTATTTCCATGTTTATCTTATATTTCTATGGTAGTGGAAAAATCTGACCATATCGGGTTGAATATGAGGACATCGAAATTTTTCCACTACCCATCAAATTTTCACTTTATAACTATCTGAATATAATATTTTCAACTATGTTATCAGTCGAGATTGTTTCTCATGAACAAAAGTAGCAAGTTTCTAGGAAACTGGCTTAAAGTTCCTGCCACAAACTAAAAAAAACGACTAGAAGTATTAATAAAGTGTGGGCATAGATACCTCTATTCCCCTTGATTATCTTTTACTTTTAAAGCCTTTTGCCTAGCTCTGTATTCCCTTTGTCTTCTAGCATTATCTTCTTTATGTTCTCTGCAATATTTTACATTATAATAACGGTTTTTCTCTTTGTTCCTTACCGCCTTAAACCTTTCTTCGTAGCATTTAATCTCTTCTGATATTGGCAAAACTTCTATGTCGTCTATAAAAGAATGTCTTTTCCCTATTAAGTGTTGGTGAATATCTTCTGTGACATCTGTAAAGACAGTATTTTTCTTCGTATTCAAAGTGTATTGAAGTGGATGATTCCACAGCTTCGGATATATCGAAATAGTGTATTTATACTGTTCTATTCTGTCTATAAAAGCACAATCAAAAACTTCGTGAATAATATCATACCTTGTTTTGTCATCCTTTATTTCTGCTACTTTATCTAAGTTTACTACCTTGTCATCTCTACTCACCTCAATTAACAGACCTTGAATAGTAGCCCTATCATTCATCCACTTATTCAATTCTTTTCTTTCTCTGTCTATTTTATTATTGAGTTCATTAATAAAAGAATCAGCTTTCGTTATTGATAGAGTACCCTCCACATAAGCTTTATATTCTATTACCTCCGCTCTTTCCTGCATTGCTTTAATTCGCGATTCAGAAGTTTTAATTTTACTATCACATATTGTGAGTTGGCAGTAATATTGTTTTCTATCTTCATCATCCTTGTGTGCTAATTTAGTTGCATAAAGCGCAATAGAACTATGCCAAAGTATGCTGTCAACTAAATTTATCTGTATCCAAAATCCTTTAGTACATTCTTGACAATGATATGTATTGTTATTTTTCTTTGCAACCATTATTCCACCACAGTAAGGACATCTCAATAATCCTTTACCGAAATAATAGTTATTATACTGTTTTTTAGGTTTGTTTGTATTACTCTTGGCTATCTCTTTACATTTATTTATCATTTCCAATGTTACTAACTGAGGATATATATTTCCTTCCGTCTTGACATTATTACGTTTATTGGTAGAAGAAGGCAAACCTGCATAAGCTAAATTGTTTAAAGTTAATGATATAAATTTTCTAGCAGTAAGCAAAGTATAACCTACTAATAGCCCTGTTTGCATTAGTTCTTTAGCTAGACTACCATAACTATATTTCCCTGTCAAATATAAAGCAAATATCGTCTTTACTATATTTGCCTGTTTCTCGTCTATTATTAGTTTCTTCGTTGTCTCATCTACCGTATATCCATATAAAATCCAGCCACCAGTATATATAGATTCTTTGCGTTTAGCATCTTTTGTACGTTTCCACCTGGCTAGTTTAGTACGCATTTCTGATTCTGCCATTTGGGAGAATAAAGTGAATACCATTTCTGCACCCTCATCTATATCTCCATTATCTTTAAATAGCCGTATAGACGGATTCTTGACTACTAACTGTATTTTATGAGTTGTGAGATAATCCAATACAGAGAAGTTTATTTTCTTTCTTCTAGCGATTCTTGATACTTCCCAACAATACACACAATTTATATCGTTATCTTCTTCAATCAGTTCTTTCATCTTGTTTAAGCCTGCACGCTCTTCTTCTGCTAATTTTATACCGGATTCTTTTTCACATACAGGAATTATGCACTCCGGTAAGTAGCCGTCTTTGATAGCCATATTATAAATTTCTCGTTCCTGTTCGTCGAAATCCTGTGCTTTTGTAGAAACTCTTACTAATAGTATTGCCTTCATATTCAGATTATTCTAATAATAATGATGCAAATATAACTATTTTAGTAACAGGATATGTAAATTATACTATATAATACAACCGGCACAGCATAGGCATTTGCTATGAAGGCGGACTGGACGAAAATGGGTGTCCGGCAGATACAAGAACCCAAGCGCAGCGCTTTGCATTGCTTGACCTGTTAACGATACTCAGACATCAGTATCTGGAAGCGCAAATCCTGGGGCATTATCAACTCAGTGCTTCGATTCATAAAACTTGTCCATGTTTTGACTGTCGTAAGGAGTATATGGATATATAAAAAGAACTACGGGAGCTGTCGAACGTGCAGTCCCCCGTAGTTCTTTTTATGTTTATATCATTTATAAATCTCCCGGCTTTCCCAAGTAATAGGTAATAAGCCGTACTTCTCTCACAGAAAAAGCTTTCGTTTTCGGATGAAAGTCCGTAGCCAGTATCTCATCCATCAATGGCTTGCATTTCCGCATCCAACGCCGAAGTTTATTGACCGAAGCACGGATAGTCAAATCAGGAAAATACATCTGGGCTAACTCTTGTTTATTATAACATTTCACTACAAATTCTAAATGTTCCATCGTTTCTTTATTACTGTTTTATATGCTATAAAGTTATAAAAAATTAAACAAATAAACAAAGAAAGAAGATACTATTATCCGATATAATGAGAATAAAAAGAAAATATCAACTATCTTCACAGACCGTTGATATCGTGGGAAATTAACACCAGATACACCTCCGGTGCCAGGGCGTAAATTAGAAAGGTACCGTCGTACTCTTTCTAATTCACAAATGTAGGAGAATCATGCGTTCAGCATGAAACTAGGGACCTACATTCTCTTCATCTCACATACAAACACTCTATTAGTGCTGATTACATCTCAACATTTTATTTTATACCACTCTTAAAACTTCTTTCCAAAGCAAATGTTTATAAAAGTCTTCACTAATATTTTAAAGTCAAACCACCACGAGCGATGTTGCAGATAAAACAAGTCATACCGCAAACGGCGTAACATCTTGTCCATCGTATCCGTATAACCATTATACAAAGTTGCATATGAAGTCACTCCCGGACGAATCTGATACAAGAACTGATAACGGGGATCATGCTTAATAATCTGATCAATATAGAATTTACGTTCCGGACGGGGACCGATAAAAGCCATATCTCCACAGAAGACATTCCACAACTGTGGCAACTCGTCCAAATGGTGTTCGCGTAGAAATCTTCCTATCTTAGTCAATCGAACATCTCTTCCCCCCGCATAAAGTTGAGGGCCCATAGACTCTGCATCCAATCGCATACTGCGAAACTTATAGATATAAAACGGCCGTCCGAAACGCCCGATACGCTCTTGCTTAAATATAGCCGCCCCACCATCTTCCCGTTTCACAGCTATATAGCAAATCAAAAATAACGGAGAAAAAACGATCATTAAAACTGCTGCAACGATACAATCCCCTATTCGCTTTACATTGCGCTCAAAAGCATTCATTCCGTCCGGAATGAAGTCCTCACTATACCCCATAATAATTTAATTAGAAAATTTAAATACAATACCGTTTATTTGATATATTTAAAAATGCCGCGAAATGCGTAATTAATGAAATAGAAAGCACTTCTAAAGTATCCAAGTTTCTCAATATTCATATAAATATTCCAAACCCATGGAAGTACTTTTATTTTATTAGAAGACAAAGAAGATTTTCGAATTCTATATTCAGCCAAACAGCTTTGCGTATTCACTGCTAAATAACCTTTTTTTAATATGGAAAGCCATAATATATAGTCTTCATGACCTTCAGATACAAAAAAATGTTTTCCTGTTTTTAAAGTATCATATACTCCTGTAGAACAACCTATAACATTTCCGCAAAGTAATTGATGATAGGTACAACTTTTAGGAGCTAATATTACTCGTCCATATCTGTTTCCTGATTCATCAATCTTCTCATAATTTGAATAAACTACAGCTATATTAGATGTATTAAAAAAAGGAAGTTGTCTTTCTAGTTTTTCAGGTTTCCATAAATCATCGCTATCAATAAAAGCTATAAAACGTCCTTCAGCTTCCTCAATAGCTTTATTCCGAGGAATAGTAGCAGAACCAGAGTTCTTCTCCAAACACAAAAGTCGAATCCTTGAATCTAGTTTACAATATTGTTCTACTACTTCTTTCGTATTATCGTGTGAACAATCGTCCACAATAATCATTTCCCAATAAGGATAAGTCTGATTTAAAACAGATTCAATTGTTTTAGAAATAAATCTAGCTGAATTATAACAAGGAGTAATAATAGAAACTTTGTCTTTCATATCAAAAAAGAAGCCAACTCTTCAACTGAATTTCTTTTCCATAAGGTGAATGTGCCCACAATTTTGGAGCAATCACAATTTTCTCAGAAGAGTCATTTAGCCAAGCAGCCCACCAACTAAATGAACTATTAGCTATTATATTTATTCTACAACAAGACATTAATTGCATATCAATATAACTCTCAACGCCCGAGTTCCAATCCACCAAAATAAATGGATATCCTTGCACTAAAGGCAATATATATGTTTTACACCATTCTATATCATTAGAAAAAAGGTAAAATTGAGGCGTATCATAATTATTTAATACATAATCAATAGCTTTCTTATAATAATTGAGATCACAAAGTCCACCAAACAATTTATGATGTAAATAATCTCCTCTACGAATATGTAGACTAACAGGCATTTTCGCATATTGAATCTCCCTTATCACTTTAGCATTTCGCCCGACAAGTTCTTTTTTAAATGTAAAAGTAGAACGCACTTCTGTCTGAGCTTCTATAAAATATTCCCAATTTTGCCAATATCCTTCATAATATCGATCACAGTTACTCCAAACTTCGGACATAAACTTAAAATCATATTTTTCGACACACTCCGTTTTTCTTACAGGAAATATTTTACGAAATATTCTCTGCAATTTATAGATCTTAATATAAAAAGATAGTTCTCTAATTTCTTCCCGAGAGGCATACTCTGCATCTATATCAAAAATTCGTTTCAGTTCAAATCCATTATGCAATCCATATGTTTCGAACATAGATATATCTATCTTTATTTTTTCTTTCGGATATTTTTTCTTCAAAGAAAGATAAAGTGCATATTGAAACATTTGATTCCCCAAGCCACCTATTATCTTAACAATCTTCATCTTTCTAAATATTATTTATCAATTAGTTTATTCAATTCAATTGTAAAATCTTGAAATTGACTTTCCCAATCTTTCTCTGTCACTACATACTCTTGCATTTTATATTTTACCAACGATAGTACTTCACGTTCTTCAAGAATTCGTCCCAATAGTTCACGTATTTTCTCTACAGAATAAGGATCAACAACAAAGCCTATTTCTTTTCTTAAAACTAAATCTCCTAAACTTGTTTTCTCTGAAAAAATACAAGGAACATTATAATGTAAGGACTCATGAAACTTATTCGAAATTGCATATTTCACGTTATAATCTTTATTAGGATATGCAGCCCAAACTATGTCTGAATTATAATATAAATATTCAATTTTGTCGTACTCATAACGCCCTGTAAAATAGACATTATCAATACCTTCACTATATTTCTCCAAAGCTTTTAAATCATGTCCTTCGCCATGAAAAAAAAGATTGACATCCGAATTATCTTTCACTGCTGAAACTAAATTCTTCAGTATCTCCAGATAGCGTACTCCACCAATATAAGATATATTTATCTTTCTAGTCGCATTCCGTTCATGTTCACTAATATGAGAAGCTGACAAAAGAGGTTTGTTTTCCAATATTGAATGAACATACTTTTCAGATCGATATAATGATTTATAAAATCTGGAGGCAAAAACAATCATATCTGTATTCCGCAAAGCAAAACGTTCAACAATCTTTAATACAGTCAATAAAACACTTGAATCTGCCGATGGTATATCTAGATTTTCATAAATCAATATTTGAGATTTTTTCTTAAAAATACTAGATAAGAAAAGCATATCCCAATGTGAAGCAACAATAACATCAGGGCTAACGCACTTATTACATTTCTTCAAATAGCGAAAATAGCCAAATAAATTGAATAGTTTTCTCAACAATTGTCCACCGGGTGAATACTTCTTGTATATATAGTAATTATTAGGTGAGGTAATATTCTTATCTTCCCTATTCCAGGCACAAAAAATCATTTGTACCTCTCTATCACTATAATGTTTACAAAGACTGTTAGCAATTTTTATATTCCGAGTATTAATCGGATACGCACTATCAATTATTAAAAAACGGATTATTTGCCTCATTTTTACCTAAATTGTATGTTTTCAACATTAAATATTAACTGATATGGTATATAAAGTGACTTAAAAGCATTATTGGAACCAATATAAATCATTGCCAAGAAGTAACCAGAAAAGCAAATAGCATAAAACAATCGATACTGAACTGAATACTTTCTCAATATAGAAGGGATCAAGAGACAAAAATAGACTAAAAAATACATTCCTAAACGGATCCCCAATGCTGGTCCTAAGATAAAAGGGAACAATAATGCAATGCCAATTATAGCAAACAATTTATTCTCGTATTCATCAATCCTTTTTAAATAAGCTAATAATAACAAGGATACAAATAAAGCGATTTGAATATACCTGACTATCCCCCCACCAGTATACTCATCCAATTTATCTATATAATAAGAGTATATATCCAATACATAAAGAACTCTTAACAGTATTTCTTTTGCAAGAAACAATATTGGAATAATAAACACAAGCATACGTAAACTCAAAAAACGATAGACCGGATATATAAATAATGCAGCTAGTGCAGATACATGAAATAATGCCGCAAATCCAACAACCAGTACATACTTAAATAGAGATTGCTTCAAAATGTATTTAAATCCCCAAAATGATATACTAAGTGCTAATATTTGACGAACAGAAGTAAAGGACTCTAAATAAAAAAAGGCTAGAAAAATTAATACCGAGAGCTGAAAATTTACAGAATATTTTTTAAATGAATGAAAAAATATAAGATAAGTTGGTAATCCAAATAATACAAAAAGTAGAGGAGGATTATCAAATAAAATAGCTATAATACAGAAAATCTGACTCAAGGGTTCCAGTCTTATAATCTGATTCACTTCTATTTTGTCAATATAATTATAGTAATTAATATAATCCCAGCCTACATCAAAACGAAATATCCCAATAAAAATAATGACAAATAATCCTACCAATTCAAAGAAATAATATCTTCTACTACCATCTGGAAAAACTCTCGATAAAAAAAACAAAGAAAGAACTATACAAATAAATAAAATGTAAAACAGCATTAATTATCTTATTTCAGTATTGAAACAATTTTACTACATGCCTTACCGTCTCCATATGGATTGACAGCTTTATGCATTTTATCATAATAATCGTCATTGTCTAATAGAAGTGACATTTCAGCAACTATTTTATCATAATCGGTTCCTACCAACTTCACAGTTCCAGCCTCCAATGCTTCTGGACGTTCTGTTGTATCACGCATTACTAACACTGGTATCCCAAGTCCTGGTGCTTCTTCTTGTATTCCACCACTATCTGTCAATACAATTGCACTTTTCTCCATTAAATAAATGAACGAAAGATATTCTAAGGGTTCTATAAAAAACATATTTGATGTGGAATATTTATCAAACACCTTATGAATAGGTTCTCTTACATTTGGATTTAAATGCATCGGATATACAAAATCAACATCAGGATATTTATCTGTTAACTTTTTAATCGCCATACAAACCTGCATAAACCCCTCTCCAAAATTTTCTCTGCGATGCCCTGTTATTAATACTAATTTTCTCTTGTTTTCCAATCGACTAATATCATATCCAGCCTGTTTCAAACTATCTGCTAATTGTGCATTTAAAGTTTTATTTTGCTTTATCATATCAACCACCATATAAAGAGCATCAATAACTGTATTACCAGTTATAACAATCCGTTCTTCTGGTATACCTTCACTCAATAAATTTGATTTACTTAATAAAGTAGGAGCAAAATGATAAGTAGCAATACGTCCTGTAATTTGTCGATTCATTTCTTCCGGCCAAGGACTGTAAATATTATATGTTCGTAATCCAGCCTCAATATGTCCAACAGGTATTTGTTGATAAAAAGCAGCAAGAGCCGCAGATGTTGATGTCGTTGTGTCACCATGAACTAACACAATATCAGGATGAACTTCTCTTAAAACATCACGCATTCCGAGCAAAACCCTAGTTGTAACATCATACAAATCCTGACCTTGTTTCATAATATTCAAATCATAATCAGGCTGAATATTAAAAAGTTTCAGTACTTGATCTAACATCTCCCTATGCTGTCCTGTTACACAAACAAAAGTTTTTACTGTTTCTGAATATTTATGAAACTCTTTGACTAATGGAGCCATCTTTATGGCTTCAGGCCTTGTGCCAAACACCAACATTACTTTCTTTATCATTATTGTAATATTTTTCTAATGTATAATCGTAATTCATTAATTATTAAATAGAAGCGTAGGAAACTAATCAAAAAAAACACAGGAGATAATTCACAAATAGCTAAAACGATTTTATAAGGCCCAGGCATAAAGGATATTGCAACAGAACTATTCAACTCATTCAAGTAGAAAAATAAAAGTTCATTTCTTTTTTTATGAGATAATTTCTTATCACTAAAAAGAGATAAAATAGCACGCAAAACATATACATTCTTTTCTACTTCAATAAACGTCATAAAATGTTTTTCTGCTATTTCATGTTTCTCGCAATTCTGAATACGTAAATTATAGGATAACCTAACATAGCGAATAAACATACTATGTGGAATGAAGGCAGAAGTTAAAGACTCTTGCTTTCTTTTCACATATAAATAACCAGAATTCTGTATAAAAGATAATGTTTGTACATATAATAAAAACTGTAAAGAAAAAACATGGTCCTCTCCAAAAGAAAGGCTAGAATCAAATTGAATATGATGCTCAATTATAATTTGTCTTTTAAACAACCGTGCCCACGGTGAATTAAATATGTGTTTTTCTTCTGCAAATATGTAGACAGATTTCCATTCTCTGACAGATAATTGATCCATTCCGCTAAAGGATATGATATTTTGTACTTCTTTATCCTCATTAACAATTTTATAGCCTTGTAAATATAGATCAGCATTTTCTTCTCCAATCCAAAAAGAATTGAGAAAATCCGGTTCTATTAAATCGTCTGAATCAACGAAACAAATATATTCTCCCTTCGCTTGATATATCCCTCTATTTCGAGCAACAGAGACACCTGAATTTTTTTGATGTAATACTTTTATTCGACTATCTTTTACAGCAAACGAATCACAAATTCTCCCACAAAAATCAGGGCTCCCATCATCAACTAAAATCAGTTCCCAATCCGTAAATATCTGATTTATTATACTATTAATACAGTCTTCCAAAAAAGGTTCACTTTTATATACAGGAACTATAATTGACACTTTCATTCTTTTATTTTTTTGAAAAAATAGAATAGCATTAATTTGAACACTTTAAAGGGCAAATTTGACAATAACAACTTTAGTCTTGTTATTATTGTAAGATCTTTCTCTAGTATATAACATATTCCTAGCTGATTTTTAAGCCTCGTGTATGTCTCCTTATCTAAGTTCTGTTCAATAACTATTTTTTCAAGTAAAAACTTTGCATCAACCATATATTTAACTAATAAAGGAAACTCATAAAACAGTCTTTTTTCCTTTATAAAATTTATTTTCAAAAAAAATATTTCACAATAACTATTAAAACTTTTTATTATATTCTTAGGATCCGTCATTATTGAATTTTCTCGAACACGATAAAGGTACGTCCTTTGAAAACAGACTCTTAGATTATTACAATAATAGAAAAGATTAAAGGACCATAACGAGTCTTCATGTATTATCCCCTCGCGAAACCACAAGTCATATTTTAAAAAAAAACTCTTTTTCACCAGTTTATTCCAAGCCATTTCATATAGACTATACGAAATAAAGGCATTAAATATTTCTTTTTGCTTATCAAAGATAGCAACACTTGTATTTAATCTTGGTATATATTGATTATCTCCAATCAAATCAAAATCGCCCATTATAACATCAGGAAAACTCTGCAAAGAAAGGTTAGATAATAATTCAATGGCATTTTCTACTAAGATATCGTCAGAATCCAGAAAATATAAATAATCTCCTTTCGCAATTTTAACACCTGAATTTCTTGCAGCAGACAAGCCTTTATTTTCCTGATGATTTATTATTTTAAATAAAATATTTCCTTGATAAACAGATAAAAGACGATTGACAACCTCCATACTCTGATCAGGGGTACAATCATTTACTATAATACACTCTAAAGTTCCTTTATATGTCTGATTTATAACTGAATACAGACAACTTTCAATATATTGTTCTACATTGTAGACGGGTATTATTATAGAAACATTTACCATATCACACTAATCAATAAAGTATATATTATCTAAATCTTTCAACCATGTTTCATAGAAGAACCTATTTTTTCCATATGAATTATCGAAAAAAACAAAAGGCTTATTTAATAGAATAGCCAAAATGGCAACGTGTAATCTTGTTGTATATATTTTATTATAACGACAAAGAAATCTTCCTCCTTTTTTTATTAAATATGTTTTCAAAAAAATAGAAGCAAAAGCATTTGCTAGCTTGTATTGTTGAAAATTAATCAACTTACCCAATATTTTAAATCGAATAGATATAAACTCCATAGTAGGCCAATCCCTTATATCTACCAGATGCAGATCCTCTATAATATAACTCTCATAATTTTTCGCACAAAATTCAATATCATTTCTCTTTAAGTACAGAACCTTAGAAGTACTTTTTCCACTATATTGATTTAAAGTTTGTTGAGAAATACAGAATGCCATGTCAGGTAATAACAGTAAATTATTTTTATAGAAATATGAGCCTAATATATCCCAAGACTTTGTATCTCGAACACAGATAGTTAAATTAGAATGTTTTCCCATTAACTCTGCATCTCTCTCTAATATTTTTGTATCCTGATAATGAACACTTTGTGGTAATATAATAATCTTATTATCAGGATATAGTTCTACTATTTTTAATCTAAACTCTTGATGTACACGCCACAGATCTCCAAAATTCCCACCACCTTGCAATAAAATTGTTGTATCCTTGGGTAATGGCTTATAACTAAAAGTCTGATATGAACATTTTGAAATACATTGAGAAGACAGTTGTTTTAGAAAATTTTCAGTTCCCTCCCAAATCAAAATATCTCCGATATTAGTATAATAAGGTAAATCCCATAATACATAAGAATCCGATATCAAAGGAGTCAACGTATTAACTATCAAATCTCTCAAAAAAGCCACCTTTCCTGAAAAATTCATTTTATTATATGCTTTAAAATTGCTTTTACTGAATTTCCAACTTTCTCTTTTATCTTTCTTTGAACTGCTAACTTATATATTCTTTTATTAATCACCTCTTTCTCCTGTTCTGTATATTCTTTATTAGATTCATACAATTTCGTACTCATGAAACTTTTCATTTCAGGTTTAAGCCATTCACTACCATCATTACATATTCGATTTCTCAACTCAGCATAAGTTGGAGCATCCAATTCTGGAATATCTCCTAAAGTAAGAAATGCATGAGCATTATAGCAATGATATTCAAGACAATTATTTCCTATGGGGCAAAAGTTTATTGATTCATTAGGATTTTCTAATATATTCTGGCTTTTAAAAGAACAATAACATTGAGTCATTATACCTGTTCCCAAATTCAGACAAAAGGACCAATCACCAGCATAACAAAACTCTCTCCTTTTTATTCCAAAAACAGATAATTTGTAATCAAAAAAAGATGAATTAAAAACTGACCACGTTTTTTTATAATCCAATCGTGACATATTAGTTAAAATTGGCAACATATCAGGATGTCTCTCATCTCGAGCAACGGTGACATGGCATATCGCTCCTACATTCTCCCGAGCAACATGTTGCATTTCTTCTATGTAAGGGATTAATTCATCAGAAGGAGTGGTCTCTAACGTAAATGAACATCCTATATCTCTCATTCTTTTTACATTATTAAAAAAATGTCCCAACAAACCTCTCTTTTTGAGCTCAATATAATGATATGAGAATTTGAAGAAGAGACGTTTTAACAATTCTGGAGGAAAATTTGATATTTCTTCAAAACGTTTTGAGACTGTTGCATTCGTAACTATCATTATATAGTGACCTTCTTCAAGCAAAACACGTATATATTTAACAATCTCAGGGGGTAATAATGTTTCACCTCCACCGCAAAAGTTAATTAAACAAATACCACCAAGTCTTTCTTTAGATAACGCTTTTCGCACTTGCTCTGGTGTATACTTAAAAGTTGGTAACTTATTGTCAAAAAGTCTATGATGAGTAATATAACAATAATGACAGCGTAGTGTACACGTTGTAACAGGCACATAACAATCTATAAAACGTTTTATTTTATCCATATTATTCTAGAAAACTAAATTTATAATTATTCTTAGCCAGCCATTTAATTGATTGTCTCAATTTTATTCTATTAAGAATATTTCTATGTCCATTCATTGCCCATTCATGAGAAAAAAGCGTAATCGTATCTTTATTTTGATAATTTAATAAATCCAAAGGAAAACATTCCATTCTTTCTATTCTTATATCTGTCTTATGATAGTATATACTATCATATATATATGCTCGTAGAGCATATAAGCTATCACTTTGCAAACGATTCAAATTATAACTTATCCTCCCTTCATCATCCGCACCTAATAAATGATAAACCCTATATTTTTTAAGAATAGCAATCATATTATCG